>OKPQ01000416.1_pt1 | contig 10991 bp, 10 predicted proteins | sample 1611121 | NCBI WGS metagenome assembly OKPQ01 (sample SAMN04436712, study PRJEB24849) | human gut metagenome | biome: human gut; feature: NICU; material: stool | host: Homo sapiens | place: USA: Saint Louis, MO | collected 2010-08-16 | reverse complement strand
AAGGAATAATTATGGAAAAGCATTATGTCGGTTCTGAAATTGGTCAATTGCGTAGCGTTATGCTGCACCGCCCAAATTTAAGTCTGAAACGGTTAACGCCGTCGAATTGCCAGGAGCTGCTTTTCGATGACGTGCTCTCGGTTGAACGGGCGGGTGAAGAGCATGACATTTTCGCAAACACGCTGCGCGAGCAGGGTGTGGAAGTCCTGCTGTTGACCGACCTTCTCACGCACACCCTTGATATCGCAGAGGCGAAAGCCTGGTTGCTGGAGACGCAAATCTCCGACTATCGCCTCGGCCCCACCTTTGCTGGCGACGTCCGCGGCTGGCTGGCGGATATGCCGCACCGCGAACTGGCGCGCAGATTAAGCGGCGGATTAACCTACGGTGAAATTCCGGCGGCTATTAAAAATATGGTGGTCGATACCCACACGGCGAATGATTTTATTATGAAGCCGCTGCCAAACCATTTATTTACTCGTGATACTTCGTGCTGGATTTATAACGGCGTGTCCATTAACCCGATGGCCAAACCGGCGCGTCAGCGCGAAACCAATAACCTGCGGGCAATATATCGCTGGCACCCGGCATTCGCCGACGGGGAATTTATTAAGTATTTCGGTGATGAAAATATTAATTACGACCACGCCACTTTAGAAGGCGGCGACGTATTAGTGATTGGCCGCGGCGCGGTGTTGATCGGCATGTCCGAACGCACCACCCCGCAGGGGGTGGAGTTCCTCGCCAACAGCCTGTTCAAACACCGCCAGGCCGAGCGCGTGATCGCCGTTGAGCTGCCAAAACACCGCTCCTGCATGCACCTCGACACCGTGATGACCCACATCGATGTCGACACCTTCTCCGTCTACCCGGAAGTGGTGCGCAAAGACGCCCAGTGCTGGACGCTCACCCCGGATAGCCGCGGCGGCCTGCTGCGCACCCAGGAAACCGACCTGCTGCACGCCATTGAAAAAGCCCTCGGCATTACCCAGGTGCGTCTGATCACCACCGGCGGTGACGCCTTTGAGGCCGAACGCGAGCAGTGGAACGACGCCAATAACGTACTGACCCTTCGCCCGGGCGTGGTGATCGGCTACGAGCGCAACGTCTGGACCAACGAGAAGTACGACAAGGCCGGTATCACCGTGCTGCCCATCCCGGGCGACGAGCTTGGACGCGGGCGCGGCGGCGCGCGCTGCATGAGCTGCCCGCTGGAACGCGACGGAATTTAAGGAGCCATCATGGAACGAAAACCCACTCTGGTTGTGGCCCTGGGCGGCAACGCCCTGCTCAGGCGCGGCGAACCGTTAGAGGCCGACATCCAGCGCCAGAACATTGAGCTTGCCGCCCGTACCATCGCCGGGCTGACGGCACAGTGGCGCGTGGTGCTGGTGCACGGCAACGGGCCGCAGGTCGGGCTGCTGGCGCTGCAGAACAGCGCCTACGACAAGGTCGCCCCTTATCCGCTGGACGTTCTCGGCGCGGAAAGCCAGGGGATGATCGGCTACATGCTCCAGCAGGCGCTGAAAAACAGCCTGCCCCAGCGCGAGGTGAGCGTCCTGCTCACTCAGGTGGAGGTGGACGCCGCCGACCCGGCCTTCAGCAACCCGACCAAGTACATCGGCCCGGTCTACAGCGAAGCGCAGGCAAAAACGCTGGCCGCGGAGAAAGGCTGGGTGTTCAGGGCCGACGGCGGCTATTTCCGCCGCGTGGTGCCCTCTCCACAGCCGAAGCGCATCGTTGAGCGCGACGCCATCTCGGCGCTTATCCAGCGCGACCACCTGGTGATCTGCAACGGCGGCGGCGGCGTGCCGGTGGTGGAAAACGCCAACGGCTATCGCGGGATTGAGGCAGTGATCGACAAAGACCTCTCCGCCGCTCTGCTGGCGCGCCAGATCGAGGCCGATGCCCTGCTGATCCTCACCGATGCCGACGCGGTGTACCTCGACTGGGGCAAACCGACCCAACGCCCGCTGGCACAGGTAACGCCGGAACTGCTGAGAGGCATGCAGTTCGACGCCGGATCGATGGGGCCGAAGGTGGCCGCCTGTCGCGAGTTCGTTGAAGCCTGCAACGGGATTGCCGGCATTGGCGCGCTGGCCGACGGCGCGGAGATCCTGGCGGGCGAGAAAGGCACGTTGATTCGTAACTGAACACACATTTTAAAAGGGATTAACCCATGACCAACAACCTGAAAAACCGCAACTTCCTCAAACTGCTGGACTACACCCCGGCAGAGATCCAGTACCTGATCGACCTCGCCATTGAGCTGAAGGCCGCCAAAAAAGCCGGGCGCGAGAAGCAAACCCTGGTCGGGAAAAACATCGCCCTGATCTTTGAAAAAACCTCCACCCGCACCCGCTGCGCCTTTGAAGTGGGCGCGTTCGACCAGGGCGCGCAGGTCACCTACCTCGGCCCAAGCGGCTCGCAGATCGGCCATAAAGAGTCGATGAAAGACACCGCCCGCGTATTAGGCCGCATGTATGACGGCATCGAATACCGCGGCTACGGGCAGGCCATCGTCGAGGAGCTGGGCGAGTACGCGGGCGTGCCGGTGTGGAACGGCCTGACCGACGAATTCCACCCAACGCAAATCCTCGCCGACCTGATGACCATGCTGGAGCACTCGCCGGGTAAAACCCTGCCGGAGCTGAGCTTTGCCTATCTCGGCGACGCGCGAAACAACATGGGCAACTCGCTGATGGTCGGCGCGGCCAAGATGGGGATGGATATCCGCCTCGTCGCGCCGAAATCCTTCTGGCCGGAAGCGGGTCTGGTTGAGCAGTGCCGCGCCATCGCCAAAGAGACGGGGGCGCGCATCACCCTTACCGACGACGTGGAAGAGGGCGTGAAGGGAGCGGATTTCCTCTACACCGACGTGTGGGTCTCTATGGGCGAGCCGAAGGAGGCCTGGGCCGAGCGCGTCAGCCTGATGAAGCCGTATCAAATCAACGCGCACGTCATGAAAGCCACCGGCAACCCGAACGTCAAGTTTATGCACTGCCTGCCGGCGTTCCACAACGAGCACACAAAAGTGGGCCGTGAAATCGAGATGGCCTACGGCCTGAAGGGGCTGGAAGTGACGGAAGAGGTCTTTGAATCACCAAACTCCATCGTCTTCGACGAAGCTGAGAACCGCATGCACACCATTAAAGCGGTCATGGTGGCGACACTCGGCGACTAATCACCGCCCGGCGCGCCGCGGGGTGCGCCGGGTTTAAGGAGAACATCATGGGCAAGTTCAAGTTTCCCTCCGCTTACACCATTCTCTTCTTTCTGATTGCCGTCGTCGCCGCGCTGAGCTGGATCATCCCGGCCGGTCAGTACCAGATGGCAATGAACGAGGCATTAGGCAAAGAAGTGCCGGTTGCCGGTACCTATGCGCACGTGGCGGCACATCCGCAGGGCCTCGTTTCCGTCCTGATGGCGCCCATCGCCGGGCTGTACGATCCGGTTTCCGGCCAGGCCGGGGCGATCGACGTGGCGCTGTTTATTCTGATCATCGGGGGATTTCTCGGGATCGTCACCCGAACCGGGGCGATTGACGCTGGGATCGAGCGCGTCACCACCCGGCTGCGCGGACGCGAAGAGTGGATGATCCCGATCCTGATGGCGCTGTTTGCCGCAGGCGGCACGATTTACGGCATGGCCGAGGAGTCGCTGCCCTTCTAGACCCTGCTGGTGCCGGTCATGCTGGCCGCCCGGTTCGACCCGGTTGTCGCCGCCTCTACCGTGCTGCTCGGCGCGGGGATCGGCACGCTCGGCTCCACCATTAACCCGTTTGCGACGGTGATCGCCGCCAACGCCGCCGGGATCCCCTTCACCAACGGCATCATGTTGCGCATCGCGCTGCTGGTGATTGGCTGGGTCATCTGCGTGGCGTGGGTGATGCGTTACGCCCGTAAGGTGCGTCAGGACCCGTCGCTGTCGATCGTCGCCGACAAGCAGGAGGAGAACCGCGCCCATTTCCTCGGCAACAAAGGGGAGCAGTCGCTGGAATTTACCCCGGTGCGCAAAATCATCCTCGTGATTTTTGCCCTCGCCTTCGCGGTGATGATTTACGGCGTGGCGGTGCTGGGCTGGTGGATGGCGGAGATCTCGGCGGTATTTCTCGCCAGCGCCATCATCGTGGGGCTTATCGCCCGCATGAGCGAAGAGGAGCTAACCTCGACGTTTATCAACGGCGCACGAGATTTGCTGGGCGTCGCGCTGATTATCGGCATTGCGCGCGGTATCGTAGTCATCATGGATAAGGGCATGATTACCCACACCATTTTGCACAGCGCGGAAGGGCTGGTCAGCGGGTTGTCCACGGTGGCGTTTATCAACGTGATGTACTGGCTGGAGGTCGTGCTGTCATTTCTTGTGCCTTCTTCATCCGGCCTGGCCGTTCTGACGATGCCGATCATGGCACCGCTGGCCGATTTCGCTAACGTCAACCGCGACCTGGTGGTGACGGCTTACCAGTCTGCCTCCGGCATCGTAAACCTCGTCACGCCAACCTCAGCCGTGGTGATGGGCGGTCTGGCTATCGCCCGGGTGCCTTACGTGCGTTACCTGAAATGGGTGGCGCCGCTGCTGGCGATCCTGACGGTGGTGATTATGGTGGCGTTAAGCCTGGGGGCGGTGTTGTGATGTGTTGACGTTGTAGGCCCGGTAAGCGTAGCGCCACCGGGCGTTTTGTTTCAGCCACTTACATGGGAAATAGTTATGACGGAATATGGTGATTACTCTCCAAAAGAACAACTCCAGTTGACGGTCTGTCAGCGCCTGATTGCAGAAAAGAGCTATATCTCCCAGGAAGAGATCCGCCGCGACCTGCAGGAGAGAGGGTTTGACAGCATCAGCCAGTCGACCGTTTCGCGTCTGCTGAAGTTGCTCGGAGTCATAAAAATTCGAAATGCTAAAGGGCTAAAGATTTATTCGTTGAATCCTCAACTGCGCCCTGCTCCCGACGCCGCACGCACCGTTTCGGAAATGGTGGTGAGCGTCGAGCATAATAGCGAATTTATCCTTGTGCACACCGTGGCCGGATATGGCCGCGCGGTGGCGCGCATTCTGGATTATCACCAGCTTCCGGAGATTTTAGGCGTGGTGGCCGGCAGCAGTATCGTCTGGGTCGCCCCCCGGGTGGTGAAGCGCACCGCGCTGGTGCATAAGCAAATTAATTATTTACTCAGAACGAATTAATATTCACAAAGAACCGTTTGCATTGAGTAAAGCGTGCATTAAATCGCTTGATCCGCAAAGCGAGCTGCGTATAATGCCCGACAATTTGCCGGGAGGAAGCATGGTCAAGCGTGTACGACACAACGTCTTACCGCGTCTGAAATCAGACGCTGGCCTGCCGTTTTTCTTCCCGTTGCTCAATCTATTCCCAGAGCCCCTCATTTGAGGGGCTTTTTTTTGCCCGGCGTCAGGAGATAAACATGAATCCGCTTTATCAAAAACACATCATTTCCATAAACGACCTCAGCCGCGAAGAGCTGGAACTGGTTCTGGAAACCGCGGCAAAACTGAAAGCTAATCCGCAACCGGCGCTGCGGAAGCACAAGGTGATTGCGAGCTGCTTCTTTGAAGCCTCCACCCGCACCCGCCTCTCCTTTGAAACCTCGATGCACCGCCTGGGCGCGAGCGTGGTGGGCTTCTCGGACAGCAGCAACACGTCGCTGGGTAAGAAAGGCGAAACTCTGGCGGATACCATTTCAGTGATCAGCACCTATGTGGACGCGATCGTGATGCGTCACCCGCAGGAGGGCGCGGCGCGCCTGGCAACCGAGTTTTCCGGCGGCATTCCGGTACTGAACGCCGGCGACGGTGCCAACCAGCACCCGACGCAGACCCTGCTGGATCTGTTCACCATTCAGGAAACTCAGGGCACGCTTGAGAACCTGAACATCGCCATGGTCGGCGACCTGAAATATGGTCGTACTGTCCACTCCCTGACCCAGGCGCTGGCGAAATTTAACGGTAACCGCTTCTTCTTCATCGCCCCGGATGCGCTGGCGATGCCGCAGTACATCCTCGATATGCTGGACGAAAAAGGCATTCAGTGGAGCCTGCATGCGAGCATCGAAGAGGTGATGAGCCACGTGGATATTCTGTACATGACCCGTGTGCAGAAAGAGCGTCTGGACCCGTCCGAATATGCCAACGTGAAAGCGCAGTTTGTGCTGCGCGCCAGCGACCTTGAGGGGGCGCGCGACAACATGAAGGTCCTGCACCCGCTGCCGCGCATCGATGAGATCACCACAGATGTGGATAAAACGCCGCACGCCTGGTACTTCCAGCAGGCCGGGAACGGCATCTTCGCCCGCCAGGCGTTACTGGCACTGGTTCTGAATCGCGAATTAGCTCTGTAAGGGGAGACGACCATGACACACGATAACAAACTCCAGGTTGAAGCCATCAAGCGTGGCACCGTGATTGACCACATCCCTGCGCAGGTGGGCTTTAAGCTGCTGACGCTGTTCAAACTGACCGAAACCGACCAGCGCATCACCATCGGCCTGAACCTGCCGTCGGGCGAGATGGGCCGCAAAGATCTGATCAAGATTGAGAACACTTTCCTGACCGACGAGCAGGTCAACCAGCTGTCGCTGTACGCGCCGGAGGCCACCGTCAACCGCATCGACGAGTATGAAGTGGTCGGCAAATCCCGTCCGAGCCTGCCGGAACGCATTGAGAGCGTGCTGGTCTGCCCGAACAGCAACTGCATCAGCCACGCTGAGCCGGTGTCCTCCAGCTTTGCAGTGAAAAAACGCGCCGATGACATCGCGCTCAAATGCAAATACTGCGAAAAAGAGTTTTCTCATTATGTGGTGCTGGCCAACTAATTGAGGTTGGTAATGAAATCCCGGCTGTTATAATGGCCGGGAACATTCTTAACGCTGTCATTCTGGAGAAAACATGAGCAAAGTACTCGCGACGGAAAATGCACCCGCGGCTATCGGCCCCTACGTTCAGGGCGTTGATCTGGGCAGCATGATCATCACTTCAGGTCAGATCCCGGTGAACCCGAAAACCGGCGCGGTGCCGGAAGACGTAGCGGCACAGGCGCGTCAGTCGCTGGAAAACGTGCAGGCTATCGTGGAATCTGCAGGCCTGAAAGTGGGCGATATTGTGAAAACCACCGTTTTCGTGAAAGATCTGAACGATTTCGCGACCGTTAACGCCACTTACGAAGCCTTCTTCACCGAGCACAACGCCACCTTCCCGGCGCGCTCCTGCGTGGAAGTGGCCCGTCTGCCAAAAGACGTGAAGATTGAAATCGAAGCGATTGCGGTACGTCGCTAATTCGCTTTGGCGATGAAAAAAGGCAGCCCAGGCTGCCTTTTTTTATGGCCCGCTACTGATTCCGCGTGGCGCGAAGCAGCGTCTCCAGCGGATAGACCGCCGCAATCACCACCTCGTCCTGCACCTTCGCCGCGTTATCCAGCTCGCCCTGAATCGAGGCTATTTCTTTATCGTCCAGCGTGCCCTGCCGCGCCACCAGGTCGGTGAGCCGCAGGCCAATCGACGCAAGCTTGTCGACCTCCTGAATCACTGGTTTGATCGCCTTCAGCTGATAGCTGTTTTCGCTTAACGCCAGCGCATCGCTGGTGTTGCTCTGCCAGCGGTTGAACACATGACGCAGCGCCTCGGCGCTTTCCGTGTCTTCCGCATCGCTCACCAGTCGATCGGCCCATTTGTTCATCTGCCGCACGGTGGCGCTCTCGGCGTTCAGCGCATCCGCGAAGCGGTTGAGGGGTTCAAACTGATGGTAGTTTCCGGCCTGGAACTTCAGGTGCTGCCGGGTGTAGTACTGCGCCGGCTCAACGGCCTGGGCGAGGATTTGCAGCGGCAGGGTGTCGGCATTACCGGCGAGGCGCGTGAACTGCACCTGCTGCTGGGTGTGCTGTTGTAGCCCGACCGACACCGTCGACCAGCTGTCCATCGCCTGCAGGCGAGTGTACATGTTGTCGACGTCGTTGACGTCCTGCGCGGACCACAGGCGCTCCGCGACCGCAAACGTACGCGGCCACAGGCGAATATCCAGCACCGGCGCCACCACGTTTTCCGCCCACAGCGCGGCTTCACCACCGAGCAGGTTAACCTGATGCGCGGCGTCCGGCACCACCGGCGGCGTCCCTTCAGGGACCTCGTCCAGACGCGTGCCGCTAATCGGATAGCGGACGTTCCCCACCAGGAAGTAGCCGGTGAGCTTATCGTTATCCACCGATACCACCGGACGGGTTTCCCCCATCCAGGTGTCGACGGTAAAGGTCACCTGGTTGTCATCGCGCCAGGCAATGTCCTGCACCGCGCGGCGGGATTTGCCGGCAAAATCAATAAACCCGCGCCAGCCTGATTCCCCTTTCACCAGCGTGAAGCTTCCCTCCACCGGCTTCCCCTTCAGGCGCGGCATAGAGAAGGCCCAGCTCTGGGCGCTGTCGGTGTCTGCTATGACATCCACGCCGTTTAAGCCCTGCGGGACGATCTCGTTGCGGTAGTGGTAGGCGGTGGACTGCGGCTGATCGAGATAGAACCCCGTGGAGAGGATCCCTTTATAGCCGTTCTGCGCCACCTGCCCCAGCGCGTCCTGCCCCTGCCAGGACTGGATCAGAATGCTTTTCGGCAGATCGGGATGGTAGATCTCGTCCCAGCCGACCATCTGCCGGTGATGCTTTTCAAGGATCGTTTCCAGCCTGCGATTGAAGTAAGCCTGCAACGCGTGGCTGTCAGCAAGCTTCTTATCGCGCATAAACTGCTGAATGGTCGGGTTCGCTTTCCACTGGCTGTCGTCCACCTCGTCACCGCCAATATGCAGATATGGATCGGGGAAGATCGCTGCCAGTTCGCTGACCATCGCCTCAGCAAAGGTGTAAGTCGCCTCTTTGGTCGGGTCCAGCACCGGTTTGAGCACGCCCCAGTGGCGCTCCATCTGATACGGCCCCGGCGCGCTCATCAGCTCCGGGTAGGCCACGGCGATGGCCGAGGCGTGGCCCGGCATGTCGATTTCCGGCACCACGCGGATGCCGCGCTCGGTAGCGTAACGCACGACCTCGCGCATCTGTTCCGGGGTGTAGTACAGGCCATCGCTGGCAAGCCGGGTCAGTTTGGGATAGCGCGTCGAGCTGAAGCGCCAGCCCTGATCGTCGGTGAGATGCCAGTGCAACACGTTTAGCTTGGCCGCGGCCATGCCGTCAATCTGGCGCTTGATATCCGGGAGCGGGATAAAGTGGCGCGCCGAGTCCAGCAGCAGCCCGCGCCACGGGAAGCGCGGGGAATCCTCAATCGACACCCACGGCAGGGAGGTGTTTTCCGCGCCGTTTTGCATCAGCTGGAGCAGGGTTTCCATGGCGCGCAGCGCGCCGAAGCGGGTGTTGGCGGAGATATCCACCCCGTTGGCATCCACCGTGAGCTTATAGCTTTCGTCGCTGTCCGGCAGCGGCTGCGGCTTCACTTTTTTGGCAATGGCAATGCGAATGGTCGTTTTTTCCGGCTTATCAGCCTGCGGCTGCAGCGTCCAGCCGGTTTGCAGGGCGATACGCTGACGCAGACGGTTCACCGCATCACCGAGATCGTCCCCACTGACGCTTACGGAAACGTTGTTGCTCATCACCAGTGCGCCCTGGGTGGTTGGGCGTTCGACCTTCGCAGGCCAGGGCATCAACGGGAGATCGCCTGCCGGGGCGGCAAACGCCGACGCGCCGAGCAGCAGCCCGGCGGTTAAGAGGCTGTACCGTAACATGAATGTTCCTTATCTGACGGGCCAAATAAAGGCAAAACATTCTGTTAACATGCGCTCAATTTGTCGTCAAGCGAATGCGCCGACGGAGATCACAGGTTGTTGAATTTGGGAGGAAACGTATCCCCTCACCCCGGCCCTCTCCCCAATGGGGCGAGGGGGTCATAGTCCCCTCTCCCTTTCAGGGAGAGGGTTAGGGTGAGGGTGTGTTTTTACTGCCACCCATACCGACGCGCATAGAACCCTTTCACCATCTGCGTCAGCACCATATAACCGGCGAGGATCGCCACCAGCCACGGGAAATAACTCAGCGGCAACGCCTGCAGCTGCAGGTAACCTGCCAGCGGTGAGAACGGCAGTGCGATACCCAGCGCCATCACAATCCCCGTCATCACAATCAGCGGCCACGCGGCATGGCTCTGGAGGAACGGAATGCGGCGGGTGCGGATCATATGCACAATCAGCGTCTGCGACAGCAGTCCCACCACGAACCAGCCGGACTGGAACAGGGTCTGGTGTTCCGGGGTGTTGGCGTGGAACACAAACCACATCAGGCAGAAGGTCAGGATGTCGAAGATGGAGCTGATGGGGCCAAAGAACAGCATAAAGCGACCCAGATCCGCCGGGTTCCAGCGCTGCGGTTTCTGGATCTGCTCGTCGTCGACGTTATCAAACGGGATCGCCACCTGAGAGACATCGTACATCAGGTTCTGGATCAGCAGATGCAGCGGCAGCATCGGCAGGAACGGCAGAAAGGCGCTCGCCACCAGCACGCTGAAGACGTTACCGAAGTTAGAGCTGGCGGTCATCTTGATGTACTTGAGCATGTTGGCGAAGGTGCGACGGCCTTCAATGACGCCCTCTTCCAGCACCATCAGGCTCTTTTCCAGCAGGATGATATCCGCCGCTTCGCGGGCGATATCCACCGCCCCGTCAACGGAGATACCAATATCCGCCGCACGCAGCGCGGGCGCGTCGTTGATGCCGTCACCCATAAAGCCCACCACGTGCCCTTCGCGACGTAGCAGGGTAACAATGCGCTCTTTGTGCATCGGCGTCAGACGGGCAAACAGCGTGGTGCGCCGGGCAAGCTGAGCCAGCTCGTCATCGGAGAGCGGTTCAATGTCGCTCCCCACCACCACGTCACCCGCATCCAGCCCCACTTCATGGCACACCTTCGCCGCCACCAGCTCGCTGTCGCCGGTGAGGATTTTCACGGTGATACCGCTCGCCTTCCGCGCTTTCAGCGCCGGGGCGGTGG
>OKPQ01000408.1_pt1 | contig 11097 bp, 9 predicted proteins | sample 1611121 | NCBI WGS metagenome assembly OKPQ01 (sample SAMN04436712, study PRJEB24849) | human gut metagenome | biome: human gut; feature: NICU; material: stool | host: Homo sapiens | place: USA: Saint Louis, MO | collected 2010-08-16 | reverse complement strand
CACCTGCTGATACTGCTCCCAGCCGCCACCGAGCGCCTTGTAGAGCGCCACCAGGTCAAGGGCGCTTTGCACCTGCGCCTGGGCGCGCTGCTGCTGGGCCTGCGCCAGCTGTCGCTGGGCGTCCAGCACATCGATAAAGCTGGCGATCCCCTGTCGATAGCTGTCGCTCGCCAGGTCAAAGGCGTTTTGCAGCGCGTCGATGGTTTTCGCCAGGCCCGCTTCACGCTGCTGATCGGTACGGTAGCTCACCAGCGCATTTTCCACATCCCCGAGCGCGGTCAGCACCGTCTGGCGATAGTCCAGCACCGCCGCCCCCTGCTGCGCACGCGCCAGTTTCACGCTGGAGACCAGCCGTCCGCCCTGGAAGATGGGAATGGAAACCTGCGGCCCAAAGCTGTAAAAGTGGCTGCTCCAGTCGGTCAGCCAGTTGGTTTCGCTGTTTCGCAGGCCAAACTGCCCGGAAAGGGTAAAGCTCGGGAACAGCTGGGCCACCGAGACGCCGATTTGCGCCGTGGCGGCATGAAGATTCGCTTCCGCTTCACGCACGTCCGGGCGGCGTCGCGCCAGCGTCGACGGAATGCCCGTTTGCACGATATCCGGCAGGGCCGGCATCGGCTGCGCGGATTGTAGTTCTGCATCCAGCGCGCCCGGCGGCTTGCCGAGCAGGATCGCCAGGCCGTTCATCGCCTGGCGCGCCTGCGCCTGATACTGCGGCAGCTGTGCTTCAAGATTGCCCAGCTGCGCCCGGGCGTTTTCGACATCCATCTGCGGTGACAGCCCGCCGCGCTGGCGGCTTTCGGTGAGATCCAGCGTCTGTTGCGCGCTTTTAATCTGCGTGTTCAGGGTGGCGATAATGCTCTGCGCCCCGCGCAGCTGCAGCCATGCGCGGGCCACTTCCGCTTCCAGCGACACCAGCGCGTCGTTACGTTGTTCAATAGCCGCCTTCTGCTGCGCTTGTGCCGCCTCGACCTGCCTGCGCACCTTGCCCCACAGGTCGATTTCCCACTGGGCGTCGAAGCTGCCCTGATAGAGGTTGATCGGCTGCGTCAGCGGTCCTAACGCGCCCCGCAGCTCAGGATCAACGTTATCCAGCTGGTCATACACCCCGTGGGATTTCAGTTCGCCTTCCAGCCCGAGCTGCTGGCGTGTCGCCTGCAGATTACCGTTCACCGACGGGTAAAACGCCCCGCCCGCCTGGTTAATCTGTTCGCGCGCGCCGGCGATGCGCAGCACCGTCTGCTGCAGCGTCAGGTTCCCGGCAATGGCGCGTTCCACCAGGCTGTCGAGCTGTGGCGAGCCGAAGGTCTTCCACCAGCGCGGGTTGGTTGCGGCGGAGGTTGTCTGCGATTTTACCGCGCTGTCGCCCTTATCGTTCCAGTGCGTGACAGCAGGCGGCGCGGGCGGTTGATAGTCCGGTCCGACGGCGCAGCCTGCCAGCAGCATCATTATCATCAGGGGGTGTAAACGTCTGTGTATCATCAATGTGCTCCTGCACTCCCCTCGCTCTTAACCGGCGAGAGCAACAAACAAAACGGAATCAGTAACAAGGCCACGGCGCTCAGGATGGTGAAGACGTCGATGTAGGCCAAAAAGCGCGACTGCTCGATCATGGTCTGATACAGGCGTCCGGTGGCGATGCCGGTGGGGTCTCCCACCTGGGTCGTGAAGTTCTGGATCGTCTGGGCGCTTTCGCGTATCGCCTGCTGGAACTGCTCGTTAAACGGCGAGGCGTGGTACGCCAGATGCGCGCTGTGTGCCTGGGACCGTTCGGTGATGGCCGCCGTCGACAGCGAGATCCCAACCGAGCCCGCAACGTTACGGAACATGGTAAACAGCGCCGCCGCATCGGCGTTCAGCCGTCGCGGGATCGAAATAAAGGCAATGGTGGTCAGCGGAACAAACAGGAACCCCAGCCCCAGCGACTGGGCGCTGCGAAACAGCACCAGCGTTTGGAAGTCGATATCCGGAGTGAGCGTGCGTGACCAGAAGAACGACACCGCCAGACAGGTAAAGCCAAAGGCAATAATCCAGCGCGTCTGCACCACCGGCATCAGCTTTAGCACCAGCGGGATGGTCAGCACAATCAACACCGCGCCAGGCGACAGCACCAGCCCGGACCAGGTGGCGGTGTAGCCCAAATCCTGCTGCGCCAGCTGCGGGATCACCACCGAGCTACCGTAGAGGATCATCGCCATCCCCGCCATCAACAGGCTTGAGACGGCGAAGTTGCGGTCCTTCATGCAGTGCAGATCCACCACCGGTTTTTTGGCATACATCAGCCAGTAAATGGCGCCAATAATGCCGATCAGGGTTAACACCGCGAAGGTGCGAATAAAGTGCGAGTAGAACCAGTCCTCGTCTTCGCCCCGGTCGAGCATCACCTGCAGGCAGCCGAGGCCGAGCGCGATCAGGCCGATCCCCGTCCAGTCGATGGTCAGCTTCTCTTTCGATTTACTCTCCCACGGCGGATCTTCCAGCAGCTGGTAGATCGCCAGTACCGTGACAATCCCCACCGGGATATTGATAAAGAAGACCCAGCGCCAGGAGTAGTTATCCGTGATCCAGCCCCCCAGCGTCGGGCCGAGTACCGGGGCAACGATAATCGCAATGGACGAGAGCCCAAACGCTTTGCCCCTGTCCTCCGGCTTGAAGTAGTCTAGCAGTACCGACTGCTGGGTAGGCTGCAGGCCGCCGCCAAAGAAGCCCTGCATTACGCGAAACAGAATGATCTGCCACAGCTCGGTGGCAATCCCGCACAGGAACGAACAGACCGTAAACATCACGATGCAGATCAGGAAGAACTGCTTACGACCAAACACCCGGCTGAGAAACGCCGAGATGGGCAGCACAATGCCGTTCGCGACCAGATAGCTGGTTAACACCCAGGTGGATTCGTCGTAGCTGGAGGAGAGCGACCCCGCCACGTGGGGCAGCGCCACGTTGACGATGGTGGTGTCGAGGATCTCCATAAACACCGCCAGGGTGACGACAATCGCCACCGCCCACGGATTACTGGCGGGTTTCCAGTTGTCGTGGCTGTGATCCGTCATTCCACCGTCACCTTCGGTGCCACCGACAGCCCCAGCGGCAGCGGTTTGTTCGGATCGAGCCCCTTATCAATCACTATTTTCACCGGCACCCGCTGCACAATTTTGACAAAGTTACCGGTGGCATTTTCTGCCGGGAAGGCGGAGAAACGCGAGCCGCTCCCCTGCTGGATACTGTCGACATGCCCCTCAAGTTCCATATCCGGCCATGCATCCACGGAGACGGTGACCTTATCACCCGGCTTCATGCGCTCAAGCTGTGACTCTTTGAAGTTCGCCACCACCCATACGTTCGGGGAAACCAGTGAGAACAGCGCCGTCCCCGCCTGCACCAGCGTGCCGGGCTGCACGTTGCGTTTGGTGACAAACCCGTCGAACGGGGCGCGGACTTCGGTGTAAGAGAGATTCAGATTGGCCGTTTCCAGCTGCGCTTTGGCCTGCTCGACCTGACGCTCGCGCGCTTCAACGTTGGTTTCCTGCTGGCGGATTTGCAGCTGTACCTGCTCTGCCACTTCCAGCTGCGCCTGGGCGCTGGCCAGACCCGCCTGGGCGCTGCGCAGCTGCGCATTCGCGGAATCAATACTTTGCTGGGTGGTCGCACGCGGGTCGACGCCGCGCTGGCGGCGATACTCTGCCTGCGCGTTCGCCAGATCGGCCTGCGCTTTCAGCACCTGCGCTCTGGCCTCATCACGCTGGGCGGGATACTGCACTCTGGAGAGCGCCAGCTGCGCCTGGGCCTGATGCAGCTGCGCGATAGCCAGCCCAAGCTGGGCCTGAGCCTGATCGCGCTGTGCGGTGGTATCCCGTGGATCGATGACCACCAGCAGATCGCCCTTTTTCACGCGCTGGTTATCGCGCACGCGCAGCTCGGTGACATAGCCTGCCGTTTTGGGGGCAATCGTCACCACGTCGCCGTCGGTGAAGGCGTCGTCGGTTGTCTCTTCGTTACGGGTTAAAAACCACCAGACCAGCGCCACAACGACCATGATCACCACGACAATGCCGAGGATGATTAACGGTTTTTTGCCCGGACGCTTACGCTCATTATTGTTTTTGTCCTGCTCGTCAGCAGGCGGATTTTGATCTTCAGCCATAGGTCAGCAACAGTCCTGTCAGTGAGCGGCATCACACTATGCCGTTCACTAAAGCTAGGACGTTGCTATACGTTTGCCAGGAAAAACTGACAAATTGCGCACTATATGAGAAGGAATATTCCGAAACCGATCGTCGCGGCCCAGATCAGCATCGGAAGCGACCAGAGATGGAAGCGCCACCAGATACGGCGATCGTTCGCCATCCGCAGGGCAATCAGGTTGGCAAGCGATCCAGGCAGCAGCCCAAACCCGCCAATGTTAACGGCCCAGGCCAGCAGCGTGTCCGGCGGAACGTAGTTGAGCAGCAGAATGGTGGAAGGCACGTTGCTGATAACCTGCGACAGGCCAATCGCCGTCAGCCACAGTCCCGGCTGAGACAGCGTACTGACGCTGTGCAGCACGTTTTGCAGCACCGGAAGCTGGATGAGCAGATGCACATCAATAAACATCACCATAAAGACCAGCAGCAGCGTCCAGTCCACGCTCACCAGCACGCGGCGCGCCAGCACGACAAACCCCGCCGCCACGAGCAGCACGCCCGTCAGCTCATACTTCAGCTCCAGCGCGAACAGGAAGACGATGTATAGCCCAAGGCAACTCCAGACCAGACGAGGCTGCCACTGCGGGCCGGTTGTACCGCTGTGGTATTGCAGTTTTTTATCCGGAAACGCAAACCAGCAGACCGCCAGCAGCGACGCCATCATCACCAGCGCCAGCGGCGCCATCTGCAAGGTGAATGCGGCGAACGACAGCCCGGAACGCCCCCAGAGAAGGATATTTTGAGGGTTGCCGACAGGCGTTAACAGCGAACCCGCGTTGACGGCCAGCGCTTCAAAGATGATCAGCCGGCTAACCGGGATCTCGCACAGCTTACGCAGGGTGAGCGTGAGGGGCACGATAATAAACAGCGCCACGTCGTTGGTCAGAAACGTCGACAGTACCGCGGCGGAGAAGACCATAAACAGGGACAGCCTGCGCTCGGTGGCAAAGCGGCGCACCATTTTACGTCCCAGCACGTCAAAATAGCCGCTCAGCTCGACCCCTTTGGTAAGCATCATTAAGCCGCTCAGGGTAATGATGGTGCGCCAGTCAATCGCAGCAGGCCAGGCGTGCGGCGCAAACGGCACAAAGAGGCTTAACCCTGCGCCAGTGATCAATAACAGATGAAAGAAGCGATCGCGTGCCAGGGCCTGCATTCCAGGGATTTTCATTCAGCGGAGGGACCATATTTAAGGGTAAATTCGCGAAACTTCACCAGCGTCTCTTCGCTGACGTGGTGTTCCATACCTTCCGCATCCCGGCGGGCAATCTCCGGGCTGACGCCCAGCACCAGTAAAAAATTCTCGACAAGCTGATGGCGCTCGCGGCTCTCCTGCGCGAGTTTCTCCCCTTCTGGCGTCAGGAAAACCCCGCGCCAGGGGATCATTTCGATCAACCCCACAGAAGCCAGCCGTTTTAACATCTTCGCAACGGTTGGTTGCGATACCCCCAGCCTGGCGGCCATATCGACCTGGCGCGCTTCCCCAACCTCACGGATCAGATCGGAAATGAGTTCAACATAATCATCAATCAGTTCACGCCGGTGCGCTTCACGGACCTGGCGAAAACCTTCGACATGTTCTTCAACATTCACCAGTTGCGTCGTTTTCCTCATTGCTGGCTTACCTGCGCGACGGTTCATTGTACTTCCTCAGTGGGGTGACGCTTCCAGCGCCCGGTATCGAGAGCGCACATTGTAAACCATAGCTCTGCAAGCACAAAAAATTAACGAAATAGCCATAGCTATACAATATAGCCTGTGCTATATCTGTATGTAATGCAGTCACCCTTCACGGATCGAAGGGATCAAAAATCAGGAGGTCTTATGAACGAATTCAAGAGGTGTATGACCGTGTTTACCCACTCTCCTTTTAAAGTGCGCTTAATGCTGTTGAACATGCTGTGCGATATGTTTAACAACAAACCGCATCAGGACGACAAACCTTCCCACTAAGCGGCGTTGCGGTACGCCGCGTCATTTTCCCGTCACACTCTCGCTGTAAACTGGCTTTTAGCCGCCCTATTCCCGATCTTTTTTACGGATTTGCAATCCCCTTCGCAAAACATCTGCTTAGCAACTGTTGATATTATTTAGCGCTCGCACTATCTTCTTGCAGCCCTGCACAATTTGCGGCTCGCTGAAGCGGACCCTCATTCCCTCTCCACGCACTGTCAGGCAGGTTATGACCCTTGACGCCAGGGTGAGCACATGGCGTTTTCATCCATGATAGTGACCTATGAATTTAACCCTGATAGATACCGTTGTGACCCGCAGTCGGGCCTTAAGCCCGTGGACGGGATTTTACTTTTTGCAGTCATTACTGATTAACTTTGCACTCGGTTATCCCTTTAGTCTGCTCTACGCAGTGGCTTTTACCTGCATTCTGCACCTGCTGTGGCGAACCGCGCCACGTGCGCAAAAAGCGTTAATCGGCATTTGTTCGCTGGTTGCTGCGCTCTATTTTCCGTTTGGTCAGGCGTACGGCTCGCCAAACTTTAATACCCTGCTGGCGCTGCACTCAACCAACATGGAAGAGTCGACGGAGATCCTGACGATCTTCCCGTGGTACAGCTACGTGGTCGGGCTCTTTATCTTCGCGTTGGGCGTTATCGCCATTCGTCGTCAGTCTGACGAGAAAAAATCCTGGGGTAAGATCGAAGTACTCTGTCTGGTGTTCAGCGTTGCCGTGGCGTTTGTCGCCCCCATCCAGAATATTCCCTGGGACGGCAAGCTAAGGCTGATCAATGTAGGCTATCCAGTTTTCCGCTTCGTGAAAGATGTGGTGGTGAACAATAAAGAGGTGCTCGACGAACAGGCGCGTATGGCTGAGCTTTCCAATATGAAAGACACCTGGAACGTGCTGGCGGTGAAGCCGAAATATCACACTTATGTGGTGGTGATTGGTGAAAGCGCGCGTCGCGATGCCATGGGGGCGTTTGGCGGGCACTGGAAAAACACCCCGTTTGCTGATTCGGTCAAGGGGACCCTGTTTACCGATTATGTCGCGGCCAGCGGCTCGACGCAGAAATCGCTCGGCCTGACTCTTAACCGGGTGGTGGATGGTAAACCCCAGTATCAGGATAATTTCGTCACTCTGGCAAACCGCGCAGGTTTTCAGACGTGGTGGTTCTCCAATCAGGGGCAAATTGGCGAATACGATACCGCCATCGCCAGCATCGCCAAACGGGCTGATGAAGTGCAGTTCCTGAAAAGCGGTGATTTTGAAGCCGATAAAAATACCAAAGACGAAGCCTTGCTTAAGATGACGGCGCAGGTCTTTGCCACCCAGCGCACGCAGCCTCAGCTGATTGTCCTGCACCTGATGGGGTCACACCCGCAAGCGTGCGACCGTACTGGCGGGAAGTACGCGGAGTTTGTGCAGTCCAAAGAGACCTCATGCTATCTCTACACCATGACGCAAACCGACGACCTGCTCAGCAAGCTGTACGAGCAGTTACGCAATACAGGCGACAGCTTCTCCATGGTCTATTTCTCGGATCACGGGCTGGCGTTTAAAGAGCGCGGCAAAGAGGTGCAGTATCTGGCGCACGATGACAAGTTCCAGCAGAACTTCCAGGTACCGTTTATGGTGCTGTCGAGTGATGATAAAACGCACCGCATCATTAAAGCGCGTCGTTCGGCAAATGATTTCCTGCAGTTCTTCTCGCAGTGGACGGGGATTACTGCCGGACAGATAAAAAATGTTTACCCGTTTGTCTCAAACAAGAAAGCGCCCCCAGTGTACGTTACCAACTTCAAGTTACAGAAAGTTGACTATAACCATCTGGGTACGGATATTTTTGATATTAAGAGTAAGTAGCGGCCTGTTACCCTCACCCTGGCCCTCTCCCACGGGGAGAGGGAAAAAACAGTAAAAACGGCAACCCATGGTTGCCGTTTTGCTTTTACCTTGCAAAAAAAATCCGCCACAGTGGGCGGATTTTTTATTTAATCACCGAAGTGATTAGAAGCGGTAACCTACGCCCGCGATCCAGGTGCCAACGTCAACGTTGCGGATACGGCTCTGCTCATAGGAGAAGTCCAGAGCAACGTCCTGGATTGGGTTGAACTGCAGGCCTGCGCCATAGGAGAAGCCATAGTCGCTGTTGCTTGCAGTGCGGTTCAGACCTTCGTTTTCGGTCTGCTGGAATTTACCGTAGCCAACACCAACAACACCGTAGATGCTTGCCCAGTCATTCAGACGGTAAGCTGGACCTGCGGTGATACCGTAGTATTGACCTTTGTTGTATGCGCCGTTTTCAGAACGATCTTTCTCGGTGTAGGTGAAAGAACCGATCACGCCCAGTGGGTTGTTATCCTGCTCGTAACGATACTTCAGGTTGAAACCGTTAGCTTTGTTCATCACGCCCTGCATATCGCTCTGAGCGTAACCACCAGTTACAGTAGAAGTAGCAGCTACAGCGGTACCTGCGGAAACAGCCAGTACAGCGGCCAGTGCTGAAAGACATGCAATTTTTTTCATAACCACCTCAAATGTGCTTCAAGTAAGTCCGTAAGTTTTAAATATATCAAAAAAATTTGCGAAACTCTTTGTGATTCGTGATGTCTAACGAAGCCTTTCCTGTAACAGAACGTTTCCATCGACAGTTATCTTATTCAAATCACAAAGGATTTCTGCTGCAAAACGCCAATAGTGCGCGTCAATGCCGTTACATTCATCCAGATTATTCCTAATCTGACAGGCGATAAAACCAGCAGTGCTTATCTATTTTACGGATTTTCCCTGGTTTTTTTTCAACAGTAGCTCAACCGTTGCGCCATATTTCCATTACACTGCGGCTTTTACCCTTTTTGACAAAACATGACAGGAGAAAGGATGCCAGGGTTATCCCGCAGGTCGTCGGTCTGGATGCCGGTTGCTGTAATACTGATTGCGATGTTGTCCATTCAGAGCGGCGCATCACTCGCGAAATCACTCTTCCCGCTGGTGGGCGCGCCGGGCGTGACGGCGCTGCGTATCGCATTAGGCACCCTGATCCTCGTGGTCATCTTTAAACCCTGGCGGCTGCGCGTCCAGAAAGCGCAGCGACTTCCGCTGCTTTTCTACGGACTGGCGCTGGGGGCAATGAACTATATGTTCTATCTCTCTATCCAGACCATTCCTCTGGGCATTGCCGTCGCGCTGGAATTTACCGGCCCGCTGGCAGTGGCGCTTTTCGCGTCCCGTCGGCCTGTTGATTTTATCTGGGTGATATTAGCCGTTCTGGGATTATGGTTCCTGTTACCGCTGGGCCAGAACGTCTCCGAGATCGACCTGACGGGGGCCGCGCTGGCTCTGGGGGCGGGTGCCTGCTGGGCGGTCTATATCCTTACGGGTCAACGTGCCGGGGAAGAGCATGGGCCGGCGACCGTCGCGCTGGGGTCATTAATAGCGGCCATCATCTTTGTGCCGCTCGGCATGGCGCAGGCCACGGAGTCCATCTGGCAATGGTCAGTGATGCCGGTTGGGCTCGCTGTCGCCGTCCTCTCGACCGCGCTGCCCTATTCGCTGGAGATGATTGCCCTCACCCGCCTGCCCACGCGCATCTTTGGGACGCTGATGAGCATGGAGCCCGCGCTTGCCGCTATCTCCGGGATGATCTTCCTCGGTGAAACCCTGACCTTTACCCAGACGCTGGCACTGTGCTCCATTATTGCGGCCTCTATGGGCTCGACGCTCACCATGCGTCCCGAGTCAAAAGTTCAGAAAGTAGACCTTAGCTAATGAGGTATATTCTGCATGGCTTCATTGTCATGCAGAATAAATGCCAGGGAGAAATTCCTTATATTTGCTGACATGCTTTGTCACAAAGAAGACATATTCTCCTCGTACCCAAAGCGGTAAGCAGAATTAAGATTGATCTGCATCAATTCCAGAATCCTGCTTCTCTATCAGAGAGTTAAAAATACAACGCACTTCTTGCTATTAAACCAATAGGCACAGCCAGACCGCAGGGGAAAAATCCGGTGCTATACTTAGTTTCGTAATTACCTGGGACATAAACATCAAGAGGATATGAGATTATGAGTACCGCTAAACTGGTGAAAACGAAAGCGTCTAATCTGCTTTATACCCGTAACGATGTATCGGACAGCGACAAAAAAGCAACGATTGAGTTGCTCAATCGCCAGGTGATCCAGTTCATCGATCTTTCGCTGATCACCAAACAGGCCCACTGGAATATGCGCGGTGCAAACTTTATTGCCGTTCATGAGATGCTGGACGGCTTCCGCACTGCGCTCGTCGACCACCTTGATACGATGGCAGAACGTGCCGTACAGCTTGGTGGCGTAGCGCTGGGTACCACTCAGGTGATCAACAGCAAAACCCCGCTGAAAAGCTACCCGCTGGATATCCATAGCGTCCAGGACCATCTGAAAGAGCTGGCCGACCGCTATGCCATCGTCGCCAACGATGTGCGTAAAGCCATCGATGAAGCCAAAGATGAAGACACCGCTGATATCTTCACCGCCGCTTCCCGCGACCTGGATAAATTCCTGTGGTTCATCGAAGCCAATATCGAGTAACGCTAACTGCCGTCAGCCACGCTGGCGGCTTTTTTTATTTACTTCCTCCCCCCCGCCACGCACCACCTCAGTGCATGAGAATGTTCAAAATACGTGCAAAAGTAAATCAATTGTAATAATCACCTCACACAATCGTTACGCCGAGATTGTTTTAACATCAGGGTTTGCGCTAAAAATGCTCGTGTTATGCGATGCTCTTATGATGCACCAAAATAACGCCCCATGATGGTGCATTTAACGTTGTCCGTTATCAACATTGTGCAACAGGATTCATCCTGATTGTTATAAAACAACAGGTTGTAAAACTGGCATGATATTTTCATAAGGCAACTTGTTCTCGCAGGGGATCGTCCCGTGGATAAAAAAGGAAATGCTATGAAGTCTGTAT
>OKPQ01000401.1_pt1 | contig 11209 bp, 8 predicted proteins | sample 1611121 | NCBI WGS metagenome assembly OKPQ01 (sample SAMN04436712, study PRJEB24849) | human gut metagenome | biome: human gut; feature: NICU; material: stool | host: Homo sapiens | place: USA: Saint Louis, MO | collected 2010-08-16 | reverse complement strand
ATCCTCTATCACCGACCAAATTTAAAAGCCTGCTCAATGAGCAGGCTTTTTTGCATCTGAAGCCGGTGAGGATGAGAATCTCCGGGGACAGAGGCTCGACAATGCCTGCGGCCCTGACCGGTCATGTGTACCTCAGCAATTTTTAGCTGGCTTAACGCCCCTCAGGTCTATTTGCCGGTCTCCCTCTGCCGGCAGGAAAAACAGGCCTCTGCCCAAACCACCGTAAAAATGAGATCCCTTCCATCAATGGCGTTGAGCAGCGCGCCGGGCGCCACGATGTCGGAGTGTGATAGTTAACCAAAGTCACAAAAAAAGCACGAATCCTTGTTTCATGTTGTCTGTTAACTATTTTGTGACATCTTCCATTGTATTTTTTTATATATCTAAGGTTCTTTTTTCGCGAAGCTTATGGATAACTGCAGCATTTTCCGCTGTGCGTTTTAACGTTCGCGCTATTAATCGCTCACATATTGGCCACATCGTAATAAATTTTCACCATTTACCAGAATTGCTTATCACTAGCTGTTAAGAAGTATTAAGACATTTATGCTGCCTGCTCGCCGCTAGCATAAATTTCTCTGCTGAAAATAGCGTCTTGAAGTTTTTTTAATCTTTGCCTGCTGATTCTCACCCCGGATGTAAAACCCGGTTGGCTGTATTGACGTTTACGCATTCTGTTGACAGATTGTAGGGCATGAGGGGCATTTCATGGAGAATCCGCACTGCAACTCAGGCGTTTTTGTGAAAGGAATCCCCATCTCTCATCCAGGCCTTCGGGCACCACCGACCAGACCGGGTAAAAAATAAATAAAGGCCTGGCGGATATATGCAAACAACATCACATTTGGAGCAGAATAATGAGTATTTCCTTGAAAAAGTCAGGGATGCTGAAGCTTGGTCTGAGCCTGGTCGCCCTGACCGTTGCAGCAAGCGTTCAGGCTAAGACCCTGGTTTATTGTTCTGAAGGTTCGCCGGAAGGCTTTAACCCACAGCTATTCACTTCTGGTACAACCTATGACGCCAGCTCGGTGCCCATCTATAACCGCCTGGTTGAATTCAAAACCGGTACTACGGAAGTTATTCCGGGGCTGGCGGAAAAATGGGAAGTGAGCGAGGACGGCAAAACCTATACATTCCACCTGCGTCAGGGCGTGAAGTGGCAGGATAATAAAGACTTTAAACCCACTCGCGACCTGAATGCCGACGACGTTGTATTCTCGTTCGATCGCCAGAAAAACGCGCAAAACCCGTACCATAAAGTGTCCGGCGGCAGCTATGAATACTTCGAAGGGATGGGCCTCCCTGACCTGATTAGCGAAGTGAAGAAAGTCGACGATAAAACCGTCCAGTTTGTGCTGACCCGCCCGGAAGCGCCGTTCCTCGCTGACCTGGCTATGGACTTCGCCTCTATTCTGTCCAAAGAGTATGCCGACAATATGCTGAAAGCCGGTTCGCCGGAAAAAGTGGACCTGAACCCAATCGGTACCGGGCCGTTCCAGCTGCTGCAATACCAGAAAGACTCCCGTATTCTCTATAAAGCCTTCCCGGGCTACTGGGGCACCAAGCCGAAGATCGATCGCCTGGTCTTCTCCATTACCCCTGATGCTTCCGTGCGCTATGCCAAACTGCAGAAGAATGAGTGCCAGGTGATGCCGTACCCGAACCCGGCCGACATCGCGCGCATGAAAGAAGATAAGAACATTAACCTGCTGGAACAGCCGGGCCTGAACGTCGGCTATCTCTCCTTCAACACCGAGAAGAAACCGCTGGATAACGTGAAAGTCCGCCAGGCGCTGACCTATGCGGTAAATAAAGAAGCGATTATCAAAGCCGTTTACCAGGGCGCTGGCCAGTCCGCGAAAAACCTGATTCCACCGACCATGTGGGGCTATAACGACGACGTTAAAGACTACACTTACGATCCGGAAAAAGCGAAAGCGCTGCTGAAAGAAGCCGGCATGGAAAAAGGCTTCTCCATCGATCTGTGGGCAATGCCGGTACAGCGTCCGTACAACCCGAACGCGCGCCGTATGGCTGAGATGATCCAGGCTGACTGGGCCAAAATTGGCGTCCAGGCCAAGATCGTCACCTACGAATGGGGCGAGTATCTGAAGCGTGCGAAAGCAGGCGAGCACCAGACCGTGATGATGGGCTGGACCGGCGACAACGGGGATCCGGATAACTTCTTCGCTACCCTGTTCAGCTGCGCAGCAGCAAAAGACGGCTCGAACTACTCTCGCTGGTGCTACAAGCCGTTTGAAGATCTGATTCAGCCGGCACGTGCCACCGATGACCACAACAAACGTATCGAGCTTTATAAGCAGGCTCAGGTTGTGATGCATGACCAGGCTCCGGCGCTGATCGTCGCTCACTCCACCGTTTATGAGCCGGTGCGTAAAGAAGTCAAAGGCTACGTGGTTGACCCGTTAGGCAAGCACCACTTCGAAAACGTCTCTGTCGAATAATAAACAGTATGTTTCCCCTCTCCCTTAACGGGGAGGGGGGATTTCATTTGTGAGCAATACAGACGTCCTGTCACCAGGCGGGGCGTCACTATAGAGAATCCGGGTTATGTTGCAGTTCATCCTCCGACGTTTGGGACTTGTCATCCCGACATTTATCGGTATTACCCTTCTCACCTTTGCCTTTGTGCATATGATTCCCGGTGACCCGGTGATGATTATGGCGGGCGAACGTGGTATTTCCCCTGAACGTCACGCTCAGCTGCTGGCTGAAATGGGCCTTGATAAGCCGATGTGGCAGCAGTATGCCCACTATATCTGGGGTGTCTTGCATGGGGATTTAGGCATCTCGCTGAAAAGCCGTATTCCCGTGTGGCAGGAGTTCGTGCCGCGCTTTAAAGCCACGATGGAACTGGGCGTGTGCGCGATGATTTTCGCCGTTATCGTCGGTATTCCGGTGGGCGTACTGGCGGCGGTCAAACGCGGCTCTATCTTCGATCACACCTCCGTCGGCCTCGCGCTGACCGGTTATTCCATGCCGATCTTCTGGTGGGGAATGATGCTGATCATGCTGGTTTCAGTCCAGCTCAACCTGACGCCAGTCTCCGGACGTATCAGCGATACCGTGTTCCTTGACGATACCCTGCCGCTGACCGGTTTTATGCTCATCGATACCGCTATCTGGGGCGAGCCGGGCGATTTTATTGATGCCTTAATGCACATGATTCTGCCAGCCGTGGTGCTGGGCACCATTCCGCTGGCCGTTATCGTGCGTATGACCCGCTCCTCGATGCTGGAAGTGCTGGGCGAAGATTATATTCGCACCGCGCGCGCCAAGGGGCTGACCCGGATGCGCGTCATCGTGGTCCACGCGCTGCGTAACGCTATGCTGCCGGTGGTCACGGTGATTGGGCTACAGGTAGGGACGCTGCTGGCGGGCGCCATTCTGACCGAAACCATCTTCTCCTGGCCTGGTTTAGGGCGCTGGCTGATCGATGCGCTGCAACGCCGTGATTACCCGGTGGTTCAGGGTGGGGTACTGCTGGTCGCGACGATGATTATCCTCGTCAACCTGCTGGTCGATCTGCTGTACGGCGTGGTGAACCCGCGTATTCGGCATAAGAAGTAAGGGGCCATCATGTCACAAATTACTGAAAATAAAGTTGTCTCCGCACCGGTGCCAATGACCCCTTTGCAGGAGTTCTGGCACTATTTCAAACGCAACAAAGGGGCGGTTGTCGGCCTGGTCTACGTTGCGATTATGATTATTATCGCCGTGTTCGCTAACTTCCTCGCCCCTTATAACCCGGCGGATCAGTTCCGCGACGTGCTGCTGGCGCCGCCGGCCTGGCAGGAGGGGGGAAGCTTTGCGCATCTTCTGGGGACCGATGACGTGGGCCGCGATATTCTGTCGCGACTGATGTACGGCGCGCGCTTGTCGCTGCTGGTTGGCTGTCTGGTCGTGGTGCTGTCGCTGATTCTCGGCGTGGTGCTGGGCCTGATTGCCGGCTACTTCGGCGGGGTGATCGACTCCATCATCATGCGTGTTGTCGATATCATGCTGGCATTGCCGAGCCTGCTGCTGGCGCTGGTGCTGGTGGCTATCTTCGGCCCCTCGATCGTGAACGCTTCGCTGGCGCTCACCTTTGTCGCCCTGCCGCACTACGTGCGATTGACTCGTGCGGCGGTGCTGGTGGAAGTGAACCGCGACTACGTCACCGCTTCACGGGTGGCAGGCGCGGGGGCAATCCGTCAGATGTTCATCAACATTCTTCCTAACTGCCTTGCTCCGCTGATTGTTCAGGCGTCGCTGGGCTTCTCTAACGCCATTCTCGATATGGCCGCTCTTGGCTTCCTTGGCATGGGTGCGCAGCCGCCGACACCGGAGTGGGGCACGATGCTCTCCGACGTGTTGCAGTTCGCGCAGAGTGCCTGGTGGGTCGTCACCTTCCCGGGTGTCGCGATTCTGCTGACGGTGCTGGCATTTAACCTGATGGGTGACGGTCTGCGTGACGCGCTCGATCCCAAACTGAAGCAGTAAGAGGTTCGAGATGGCGTTATTGAATGTGGATAAATTATCGGTGCACTTCGGCGACGAAGGGACACCGTTTCGCGCGGTAGACCGCGTGAGTTACAGCGTGAACCAGGGTGAAGTGGTTGGCATTGTCGGCGAGTCCGGCTCAGGTAAATCGGTCAGCTCACTGGCGATCATGGGGCTGATTGATTATCCCGGCCGCGTGATGGCGGATAAGCTGGAATTTAATGGCCGCGATCTGAAGCGTATCTCAGAAAAAGAGCGCCGCCAGCTGGTGGGGGCGGAAGTGGCGATGATCTTCCAGGACCCGATGACCAGCCTGAATCCGTGTTACACCGTCGGCTATCAGATTATGGAAGCCATTAAAGTACATCAGGGCGGAAATAAGAAAACCCGTATCCAGCGGGCGATCGATCTGCTGACGCTGGTTGGCATCCCTGACCCGGCATCGCGTCTTGATGTCTATCCGCACCAGCTTTCCGGCGGGATGAGCCAGCGCGTGATGATCGCCATGGCGATTGCCTGCCGGCCCAAGCTGCTGATTGCGGATGAACCGACCACCGCGCTGGATGTGACCATCCAGGCGCAGATCATTGAGCTGCTGCTGGAGCTGCAGCAAAAAGAGAACATGGCGCTGGTCCTGATCACCCACGATCTGGCGCTGGTGGCTGAGGCGGCACACAAAATTATTGTGATGTACGCCGGTCAGGTTGTGGAGACGGGCGATGCGAAGGATATCTTCCGCGCACCGCGCCATCCTTATACTCAGGCGCTGCTGCGCGCGCTGCCGGAGTTTGCCCAGGATAAAGCGCGGCTGGCGTCGCTGCCGGGCGTCGTGCCAGGGAAATATGACCGCCCCAACGGCTGTCTGTTAAACCCGCGCTGCCCCTATGCCACGGATAAGTGCCGCAGCGAGGAGCCTGAGCTGAACCGCGTCGACGGCGCCCGTCAGTCGAAATGCCACTACCCACTGGATGATGCCGGGAGGCCTACGCTATGAGTACCCATGAGGCCACCACGCAACAGTTCTTGTTGCAGGCCATTGATCTGAAAAAATATTACCCGGTGAAGAAGGGGCTGTTTGCGCCGGAAAGGCTGGTTAAGGCGCTGGACGGGGTCTCCTTTACCCTCGAACGCGGGAAAACGCTGGCGGTGGTTGGCGAGTCCGGCTGTGGAAAATCGACGCTGGGCCGTCTGCTGACGATGATTGAGATCCCGACCGGCGGCGAGCTTTACTATCAGGGTCAGGACTTATTAAAGCCAGACGCCACGGCGCAAAAGCTGCGTCGGCAGAAAATCCAGATTGTGTTCCAGAACCCCTACGGCTCGCTGAATCCGCGTAAGAAAGTGGGTCAGATTCTGGAAGAACCGTTGCAGATCAATACGTCGCTGAGCAAAGAACAGCGCCGTGAAAAAGCGCTGGCGATGATGGCGAAGGTCGGGCTGAAAACGGAGCATTACGATCGCTATCCGCACATGTTCTCCGGCGGTCAGCGGCAGCGCATCGCGATTGCCCGTGGTCTGATGCTGGACCCGGATGTGGTGATTGCCGATGAACCTGTCTCCGCGCTGGATGTGTCGGTCCGCGCGCAGGTGCTGAACCTGATGATGGATCTGCAGCAGGATATGGGGCTGTCGTATGTGTTCATCTCCCATGACCTGTCGGTCGTGGAGCACATTGCGGATGAAGTGATGGTGATGTATCTCGGCCGCTGCGTGGAGAAAGGGTCCAAGGATCAGATCTTCAACAATCCGCAGCATCCGTATACTCAGGCTCTGCTGTCGGCCACGCCACGCCTGAATCCGGACGATCGCCGCGAACGTATTAAGCTGACCGGCGAACTGCCGAGCCCGTTGAATCCGCCGCCGGGCTGTGCGTTTAACGCCCGCTGCCGCCGTCGTTTCGGCCCGTGTACCCAGCTGCAGCCGCAGCTGAAAGATTACCGGGGTCAGCTGGTCGCCTGTTTTGCCGTTGACCAGGATGAAAATCAGCAAAAACAGCTCGCCTGATGTTCCCTGCTGCTGTCGAAGGCGTCAAAACTTTCGGCAGCAGCCGCTTATTATGCCCGGAGAAGAGTCAGGCTTGAGAAAGTACCTGGCTGCTGTTTTTCGACTTAAATAATTAATTTGACCTATTTATACAACGATATAAAAAGTCTAAAATATATTCCATCACGCATCATAGTTATTTTGTTCTGCGCATTATCTAAAGATCAATTAGAGAAAAACCTGGTTATTTTAAGGGGGCGCTGAGCTCAGGTTTGGTGGGATCACAGGACCTCCTAAAAAATGGAGCTATCATTTCTTATAAGAAATGATAGGGTAACCGCAAAATTATCAGTGATTTACGCCACCTTGAACGATACTCCTCTACAACGTCATTGTATTGTTGGTCATTCTGACCAACTTAAGTTGATGAAAAACAATAAAATAAACTATGCTCTAAAGGCGTAGTATCAAAATAAAAACAGCTAAAATATTATTTATTAGAATCATGAGGTTATCCATGAACCATTATGATGATTTGCAGCGCTTCAAGGAAAAGACTCGTACGCAAAGTCTGGATTTCAAGGACCTTTCATCACACGCAGCCGCCAGAGAACAGGGAGATTGGGTTATTCTCAATCAGCTCTCTCCTGGGGAAGAAAAAGAATCCTCGCTGGCCATGGGAGGATCGGTATCGTTACCGATACCGCAGCCGGTCCCGACGGATATGTTTCATTGGGTCGAGGCAGAATCCGCGCACACGCCGCAACCAACGTCACCTGCAGCCCCGGCTCCGGTCATGCCACCCCCTGTCTCCGTTTCAGCGCCACATGACCCCCTTTCGGTTGCAGAACATACGTGGGCAGCAGAATCTGTGCCGGCAATGGCCGTACCCCATACGCCTGCTCCCGCTGCGCCCGCTCCAGCCGCTGCGCCCGCTCCAGCCGCTGCGCCCGCTCCAGCCGTTGCGCCTGCTCCAGCCGTTGCGCCCGCACCAGCCGTTGCGCCTGCACCACCGGTAGCGGTTCGCCCGGCCGTGCCGTCTGCACAGGCGGCGGAAGGCTATGCTCATTTATTTGCGGCAAAAGCCGTTGAACCGGTGGCGAAAAATAAAGATCAGCCGCTGAAATCACTTTTAGAAAGGATTGCGACATGCCGTTGATCTGCGTGTGTTCTCCCAAAGGCGGCGTAGGAAAAACGACCCTCGCGGCAAATCTGGCCTATTCATTAGCTCGCGCAGGCAGCAAAGTCCTGGCGATCGATTTTGACGTGCAAAATGCGCTGCGTCTGCATTTTGGCGTCCCTCTTAGCGATGAGCGCGGCTATGTTGCGAAAGCGCTGGAGCTTCATGACTGGAGCCAGTGCGTACTGAGCGCGGGCAGCAATATTTTTGTCCTGCCGTATGGCGACGTCAGCGAGGCGCAGCATCAGGCTTTTGATGAACACCTTGCCACGGACGCCCATTTCCTCACCCGCGGGCTGGCGGCATTATTGAATTATCCCGGATTAATTATCATCGCCGACCTGCCACCCGGCCCTTCACCGGCGCTGACGGCCTTAACGCCGCTGGCCGATCTGCACCTGGTGCCGCTGCTGGCGGACACCGCCTCGATGTCGACCCTGTCGCACGTCGAAAAGCAGCGTTTAACCGGCGGTAAGCTAAACCACAAACTTGGGCACTTTTTCGTGCTGAATCAGAGTGATAACCGCCGTCAGGTCAGCCGTGACGTCACCGCTCTGATGGAGGATAAACTGGGCGATCGTCTGTTGGGTATTATTCATCGTGATGAGAGCGTCGTTGAAGCGAATGCTTCCCAGAAGTCGATTCTCGACTTTAGCTCTTCCTCTGCAGCCGCCTTTGATATTGAAATTATGGCAAAAAAAATCTCTGCGCTGTTGGGTATTAAAATTGGCGACGGCACGGTGCACAGCCAGCCTCGTATGTAAGGGCTTTAACTTATTGCAGGGCTGCTGAATGAAAAAGTCTCTTTTCTGGTTGCTGGCACTGGTGCTGTCGCCGATTGCCGTTCTGGTCATTATTACGCCGATGGACAGCCAAAAGCAGTATCTTTTTGGTCTGTTAAGTATCGGTATTCTGTTCTTAATGGGATTTAGCAAAAAGCGCAGTATTTCGGTCATTATGGTCGTGACTTCGCTGCTGATGTCTACCCGCTATATGTATTTTCGCCTGACGCAGACCCTGCATTTTAACTCCACCATTGAGACGGTGCTGGGGATGGGGCTGTTTCTGGCGGAAGTCTATATCTGGGTAATGCTGCTGCTGAACTACCTGCAAACGGTCTGGCCGCTGAAGCGAGAAATCGTCCCGCTGCCCGATGATATGAGCACGTGGCCGACGGTCGATATTTATATTCCCAGCTATAACGAACCGCTGGAAGTCGTGCGCGATACCGTGTTGGCTGCGCAGTGTATCGATTACCCGGCGGATAAAATGAAAATCTATCTGCTGGACGACGGGAAACGTAGCGAATTTGCGGTGTTCGCCGCCGATGTCGGCGTCGGCTATATCACCCGTAATGATAATAAACACGCCAAAGCGGGTAACCTGAACCACGCGATGACCCTGACCCAGGGAGAGCTGATTTGCGTCTTCGACTGTGACCACGTGGCGACCCGCGTGTTCCTGCAGGCGACGGTTGGCGGCTTCCTCAAAGACCCGATGCTGGCGCTGGTGCAGACCCCGCACTATTTCTATTCGCCGGACCCGTTTGAACGCAACCTCTCCGTCGGCCGCAACATCCCCAATGAAGGGATGCTGTTCTATGGCCCGATTCAGCAGGGCAACGATAACTGGAATGCGACCTTCTTCTGCGGCTCCTGCGCCGTGATTCGCCGTAAAGCGCTGGATGATATCGGGGGTTTTGCGGTGGAAACCGTGACCGAAGATGCGCACACCGCGCTTAAATTTCAGCGCCTGGGCTGGAAATCGTCGTTTCTCGATATTCCGCTGGCAGCGGGTTTAGCCACCGAACGTTTAGTCGTGCACGTCATTCAGCGGACCCGCTGGGCGCGTGGGATGACGCAAATCTTCCGCCTCGATAACCCGCTCCTGGGCCGCGGGCTGACCTTCCAGCAGCGCCTGTGTTACCTCAGCGCCATGCTCTACTATCAGTTCGCCCTGCCACGGGTCGTGTTTGTCACCGCACCGTTAGCTTATCTGTTGTTTAACCTGAATATTATCTACTCCTCAGCGAGCCTGATTGTCTCGTATGCGCTCCCGCATCTGTTCCTTGCGATTTATGTCGGCTCGCGGATGAACGGCCGCTATCGCTACAGCTTCTGGGGGGAAATCTATGACATCGTGCTGGCATTCCATCTGGTGCTGCCGACGCTGGTGACGATGATTTTCCCCAAACGCGGTAAATTCAACGTGACCGACAAAGGGGGGCTGCTGGATGTGGGCTACTTCGACTTTACCGTCGTCAGGCCGCATCTGGTGGTGGCGTGTTTGCTCGCGGTTGGCGTGATTGTCGGTATTGTCAGGGCCATTGGCCATGACTATTTCGGCTCGGATCCTAACGTTATCGCGCTGAACGTTGGCTGGGGGCTGTACAGCCTGATCTTCCTGCTGGCGGCGATTGCCGTCGCGCGGGAAACCCGCCAGGTGCGGAAAACGATCCGTATCGACGTCAATATTCCGGTGTTGATTCACTACGCCAGCGGCATCGTGTCGCGTAGCCACACCGCAGACCTGTCGATGGGCGGATGCCGCATCGCGGTCCCGGACGATCGCCATCTGCAGGATGATATCGAAGAGATTGAGCTGATCCTGCAATCTGGTGCGATTTGTATTCCCGCCGAACAGGTGACCGCGGATGAAAACTTTATTCGCCTCAAGTTTGATGAAAATATTCCCCTCTCGCTGCGCCGTGAACTGGTGCGAGTGGTGCTGGCGCGCGCCGATGCATGGATTAACCCGCCGCGTCCGCAGGACAACCCGTTCCGGTCATTTTTCACCATCTTACGCTGCGTGTTTGAACTGTTCTGGCTGAGCTGGAAAACACGACGCGGCCGTCGCCAGCAGAAACCTGTCGCCAGTACCGCGCAGGAGGATGGCCAATTATGAAGCGATTAACCACGCTTGCGCTGCTGGCCGGCATGTTTTCCATACCGGCGCTGCACGGTGAAGAGGTGCCGGCCGATCGTTCTGCGCCGCTGAATTTCCCGTTACCGGGCGCGACCACGGGCGGCCTTCCCGCCGATGAGTCGGCGTCGACCGCCGCAGCGGAGTCGTCGGCCGCAGCGGAGGTTCCGGTGAACTCAGAACCCGCTGTCGCGTCCGAGTCGTCGATCGCATCGACACCCGCGACAGCAGAACCCGCGGCGGCGGATCCGGCCGCCTCGCTCCCCGTCATGCCACCGCCGACTCATACGGCAATGCCGGATGTGGCGCCGTTAACGCCGGTGGTCGGGGGCAGTCTTAATCTGGCTCAAATGGGGATGCCGGATGGCATTATCCTCAGCGGCGGCCAACAGCAGGGCGGGGCGGGGTTTACGCTGCCTTCAGACCAGGTAGTGACCCATGCCGAGCTGATGCTGGATGTTCAGGTCTCGCCGGATATGGCCACCCGCAACGCCACGCTGCAATTGATGCTCAACGGCCAGCCTTTAGGCACGGTGCCGCTGGGCACCGACGGGGCGGACGTTTCTCACTATCAGCTGGATATTCCGGCGGCGCTAATGGTCTCCAGCAACAACCTGAGCT
>OKPQ01000385.1_pt1 | contig 11581 bp, 9 predicted proteins | sample 1611121 | NCBI WGS metagenome assembly OKPQ01 (sample SAMN04436712, study PRJEB24849) | human gut metagenome | biome: human gut; feature: NICU; material: stool | host: Homo sapiens | place: USA: Saint Louis, MO | collected 2010-08-16 | reverse complement strand
TCTACACCGGTCAGCTGAACGGTGTTGACGTGGCTCTGCTGAAATCAGGCATCGGTAAAGTGGCTGCTGCGCTGGGTGCAACCCTGCTGCTTGAGCGCTGCAAGCCGGACGTGATCGTTAATACCGGCTCTGCAGGTGGCCTGGCGCCGACGCTGAAAGTGGGTGATATCGTGGTCTCCGACGAAGCGCGCTACCACGATGCTGACGTGACCGCCTTCGGCTACGAGTACGGCCAGCTCCCGGGGTGTCCGGCAGGATTCAAGGCTGACGACAAACTGATTGCCGCGGCAGAAACCTGCATTGCGGAGCTCAATCTCAACGCGGTACGCGGCCTGATTGTCAGCGGCGATGCGTTTATCAATGGCTCCGTGGGTCTGGCAAAAATCCGCCATAACTTCCCGCAGGCAGTGGCCGTTGAGATGGAAGCGACCGCGATCGCTCACGTTTGCCATAACTTCAGCGTGCCGTTCGTGGTGGTTCGCGCCATCTCAGACGTGGCTGACCAGCAGTCCCACATCAGCTTCGACGAGTTCCTGACCGTTGCAGCAAAACAGTCCACCGTGATGGTGGAACGCCTGGTGCAGACTCTGGCACGTGGCTAAACATAGCATCAGGGCGCTGGCCGCCCTGCTTCTTTTCGCACCGCTGTGGCTCTATGCGGTACCGCGTGTGATTACGCTCTCCCCCGCGAACACGGAACTGGCTTTTGCCGCCGGCATTACCCCCGTTGGCGTGAGCAGCTTTTCCGATTATCCCCCGCAAGCCGCAGGCATTGAACAGGTGTCAACCTGGCAAGGGATGAACCTTGAGCGCATCGTGGCGCTTAAACCGGATCTCGTGCTGGCCTGGCGCGGTGGCAACGCCGAGCGGCAGGTCAACCAGCTGACCTCGCTTGGCATCAGGGTGATGTGGGTTGACGCGGTGAGCATTGAACAAGTCGCGCAGGCGCTACGCGCCCTGGCTCCCTATAGCCCAACTCCCAAAAAGGCGGAAGACGCCGCCAGACAGATGCTCAGCGACTATGCCGCGCTAAAAACCCGCTACGACACGCCCGTGAAAAAGCGCATCTTCCTGCAGTTTGGCAGCCAGCCGCTGTTCACCACCGGAAAGGGATCGATTCAGAACCAGGTACTGGAAGTCTGTGGTGGTGAGAATATTTTTGCAGCCAGCCGCGTACCGTGGCCCCAGGTAAGCCGTGAACAGGTTCTGGCGCGCCAGCCACAGGCTATCGTCGTGGTCGGAAATGCGAGCGAGATTCCTAAAATTGAACAATTCTGGCAAAGGCAGCTAAAAATTCCGGTGATCCCGCTCAACAGCGACTGGTTTGAACGCGCCAGCCCGCGTATTATCCTCGCCGCAAAACAGCTCTGTGCCGCGCTGGCAGAGAGTCACTAACATTCGTTCGAGGATTTAACGATGCTCGTTTATTGGCTGGATATTCTTGGCACAGCCGTTTTTGCTATCTCCGGCGTCCTGCTCGCCGGAAAACTACGCATGGATCCGTTTGGCGTGCTGGTGCTGGGCGTAGTCACCGCCGTGGGAGGTGGGACTATCCGTGATATGGCGCTGGCAAATGGCCCGGTATTTTGGGTAAAAGATCCGACCGATCTGGTGGTGGCGATGGTCACCTGCCTGTTAACCATTGTGCTGGTTCGCCAGCCTCGCCGATTACCGAAATGGATACTGCCGGTACTGGATGCGGTGGGCCTGGCCGTGTTTGTCGGGATCGGCGTAAACAAGGCGTTTAATGCGGGTACCGGCCCAATGGTGGCGATCTGCATGGGCGTATTAACCGGCGTGGGCGGCGGGATCATACGCGACATTCTGGCGCGTGAAGTGCCGATGATCCTGCGTACTGAAATATACGCAACGGCCTGTATTGCGGGCGGGATTGTTCACGCGACCGCGTACTACACCTTTGCGATCCCACTGGAAAATGCAGCGATGCTGGGAATGGTCGTGACGCTGGTGATACGTTTAGCGGCGATACGCTGGCATCTGAAGCTGCCGACTTTTGCGCTGGATGACAGGTAAACGCAAAACGGTAACCGCAAGGTTACCGTTTTTAGTCTTTTCTCCCTCTCCCTGTGGGAGAGGCCGGGGTGAGGGCATCAGCCCGCACCCTCTTAAATACTGAACGAAGAACCACACCCGCAGGTGCTTGTCGCATTCGGGTTGGTCACCACAAAGCGCGAACCTTCCAGGCCTTCGGTATAATCCACCGAACCGCCCACCAGATATTGCAGGCTCATCGGGTCAACCACCAGTGCGACACCCTGCTTCTCGATAGTCATATCGCCATCGTTGACCTGATCGTCAAAGGTAAAACCATACTGGAAGCCGCTGCAGCCGCCACCGGTAATATAGACACGCAGTTTCAGATCCGGATTGTCTTCGTCGGCAATCAGGGTTTTCACTTTGTTGGCTGCTGCTTCGGTAAATTCCAGCGGCACAGCTACATCATCACTCATCTTATGCTCCCATGAATACTGCTACTGCTATTGGGTAAAATTCACCCAATTCTTTATGTCATTATCTAATACCCTGGTAATTCATTCAAGTATTCTGCGTTGCGGCCCGTTCAGCCTCTTGCTTTGCCAGAGTACGCGCAAGGAGGGTGGAGTATAGCGGTTTTCCACCCAGGAATTGGGCTAATAGTGTCGCGCCGAGGCAGGTAATGATCATTGGCAAAATGAGCTGGTAATTGTCCGTCATCTCCAGCACCAGCACGATCCCGGGCAACGGCGCACGCAGGGACGCCGCCAGCAGGGCCCCCATTCCGGCAATCGCAAAGGTGCCAGCTTCCAGATGGTATGCCGGAAAACCGGACTCGGCCGCCATGCCAAAGGCAGTGCCGAGCAGCGTTCCCAGCGCCAGCATCGGGGCGAATATCCCGCCGGGCGCACCGGAGGAAAAACAGAGCACCGTGGTGATGACACGGGAGATAAACATAAACAGCAGCAGACCCACGCTGAAGTTCCCCGCAGCCGCAATCGGGATCAGCCCGAACCCGCCGCCGGCGGCGTTCGGTTCAATAAAGCCGAGCACCCCGCACATCCCGCCCAGCAGGCCGCCCATAAGAACCCATTTGGTTGTATTCCCACCGTGAATACGCTGGAACATATCCTGAGCGCGTAAAATAAAGGTATTAAACAGCGGGCCCACCACGCCAAAAATCATGCCGAGGATCAGGTAAAGCCACAGCGTATTCACCGGCGCATTGGTCAGTTTCCCCACTTCTATCACCGGGCTTTCGCCATTAAAAATGCGAAAAACAATGCTCGACATAATGACGCCGGTAAAGACCGCTTTTATGGAGATCAGGTTGTAGCGGAACTGGGCGCGCATCTCTTCGATGATGAACAAAATCCCCGCCATCGGCGCGTTGAACGCGGCTGAAAGCCCCGCTGCCGCACCGGTGGCCAGCAGCGTGTGGCGCGCTTCCGCGCTGCGCATCCGAAACAGGTCCCCCACCATACGCCCGACGTTCCCGCCCAGCTGTACGGTCGGCCCCTCACGTCCCAGCACCATCCCCGCACCGAGGGTGCCCATACCACCGATAAATTTCACCGGGATCACCCGCCACCAGCGCACCGGGCGTAACTCCTCCAGCGCACCTTCAATTTCCGGGATGCCGGAGCCCCCCGCCTCCTGCGCAAATTTGCGCACCAGAAAATAGCCCACCATGGCAAACAGCGCAGAGAGCCAGAATGCCCCAGCCCAGACCAGCCAGGGGTTATCGGCGAAACCGGCTACGGTGCCCACTCGCCAGTTGAGGACGGCATTCACCGCTTTTTCAAACGCCACACCAACCAGACCCGCGAGGGTACCCACCACGGCAGCGGCGAGCAGAATTGCCAGCGGCGTTTTATCGCGATTAATCAGCCGCCGGATGCTGATACGGTGTTGGGCACGTCTGAACTGCTGTTCTTCGAAAGTGGGGAGGTCTGCTTTCATTACCGTTTCTTTTCGTCATACAAATAGCCGCAGGGATTTTACCAGAGTGCGTCGCATCTTCCCGTGAAAAATACTTAACAATTGTTTAGCCGTGAAAACGGGCAAAAATTTCATTACCTTTCGCGGATCACTTAGAATAGTGTGCTTAATCATTTTATACGAACCAGGAACGACGCCATGAGCAAGTCTGAAAACCTCTACAGTGCAGCCCGCGAGCTTATTCCGGGTGGCGTGAACTCACCTGTGCGCGCCTTTACCGGCGTGGGCGGTACGCCGCTGTTTATCGAACGTGCTGACGGCGCGTATCTGTATGATGTCGATGGCAAAGCCTATATCGATTATGTCGGCTCCTGGGGCCCGATGGTGCTGGGCCACAACCACCCGGCTATCCGTAACGCGGTGATCGAAGCCGCACAGCGCGGCCTGAGCTTCGGTGCGCCAACCGAGATGGAAGTGAAAATGGCGGAGCTGGTCACCGAGCTGGTGCCCACCATGGACATGGTGCGTATGGTGAACTCCGGTACCGAAGCGACTATGAGCGCCATCCGCCTGGCGCGTGGCTTCACTGGCCGCGATAAGATCGTCAAATTTGAAGGCTGTTACCATGGTCATGCGGACTGCCTGCTGGTGAAAGCGGGCTCCGGCGCGCTGACCCTCGGCCAGCCAAACTCTCCTGGCGTACCGGCTGATTTCGCCAAACATACTCTGACCTGCACCTACAACGATCTGGCTACCGTTCGCGCGGCGTTCGAGCAGTATCCGCAGGAGATCGCCTGCATTATCGTTGAGCCTGTTGCGGGTAACATGAACTGCATCCCACCGCAGCCTGATTTCCTGCCTGGCCTGCGTGCCCTGTGCGATGAATTCGGCGCCCTGCTGATCATCGACGAAGTAATGACCGGCTTCCGCGTAGCGCTGGCGGGTGCCCAGTCTTATTATGGCGTTGAGCCAGATCTGACCTGCCTTGGCAAAATCATCGGCGGCGGCATGCCGGTCGGGGCATTTGGTGGGCGTAAGGACGTCATGGAAGCCCTGGCACCAACCGGCCCGGTCTACCAGGCAGGCACGCTCTCCGGTAACCCGATTGCGATGGCGGCAGGTTTTGCCTGCCTGAGCGAAGTGGCTCAACCGGGTATTCATGAAACCCTGACTGAGCTGACCACGCAGCTGGCAAACGGACTGCTTGACGCGGCAGAGGAAGCCGGTATTCCGCTGGTTGTGAACCACGTGGGCGGCATGTTCGGGATTTTCTTCACCGATGCGAAAACCGTGACCTGCTATCAGGACGTGGTGAAATGCGATGTCGAACGCTTCAAGCGCTTCTTCCACCTGATGCTGGAAGAAGGCGTCTACCTGGCGCCGTCAGCGTTCGAAGCAGGCTTTATGTCCGTGGCGCACAGCGAAGAAGATATCAATAACACCATCGACGCGGCGCGTAAGGTGTTTGCTAAGCTCTAAGATGAGCGGCTTGATGCCCTCACCCCACCCCTCTCCCACAGGGAGAGGGAGCAAACACTAAAACGGCAATCTAAGGATTGCCGTTTACTTTTATTACCGACTCTGATTTCTCAACAGATAAATAAAATACGGCGCACCAATGAAGGTCGACAGCAGACCCGCCGGGATCTGATACGGGAACAGCACCATTCTTCCACACCAGTCCGCAAACACCAGCATGACCCCGCCCGTGAGGGCAGACATCACAATATGCGGCATCGTCCGGCGGAATCCCATCATTCTCGCAATATGCGGCGCCATTAATCCCACAAAACTCAGCGGTCCGATCGTCATGGTGGCCGTCGCCGTCAGGCACGCCGCCAGCAGCAGCAGAGCCACACGCGCTGGCGTCAGCGCCATGCCCACCGCACGCGCAGTTTCACCGCCGAGCAGCAGAATGGTCATCCAGCGACGGCACAGCGGGACCATCGCCAGCAGCACGATCATCACGATCCCGGACCAGACAACCTGGCTGCCGGTAGCACCGTACGTTGAGCCGGAAATCCAGGTCAGGATCTTCGCCATACGCGGGTCACCGCTCGCCTGCAGCATCATCAGCAGCATCGTAAACGCGGTGCTGAGCGCCATCCCGGCCAGCAGCATTCGGTGCGGAGAAAATCCGCCGCGACCGGCAGCAATGAGGATAATCATCAGCGTGGCCGCCGCACCGAGACTACCGGCAGGCATCAGCCAGGCAAACGCATTGCCCGGTACAAAGAACAGCATCAACACCACGCCAAAGGCGGCGCCAGAGCTGATCCCGAGCACTTCCGGGCTCGCCATCGGGTTGCCGGTCAGACGCTGAATGATGCACCCCGCTACCGCCAGCATCACGCCGGCGATCAGCGCAGCAAAGATACGCGGCCAGCGCCACTGCAGCAATTCGTTAAGCAACTCGCCCGTTGCCCAGTGCCAGCCCGCCGCATCGCGCCCGAAAGCGAGCGCAGTAAACGAGGCGATAACCAGCACCGCCAGACCGGCAAGGCTAAACCACAGCACCGACTGACGTTCAGCAGAAACTTTATCGCCCGCATCCATCGCCGGCGCGCTCATGCTGCGCAGACGCGGCAGCAGCCAGAGCAGAAGCGGCGCACCGATAAGCGCCGTGACCGACCCGGTAGAGACTTCCCGCCACACCCGCGCCAGCCAGAGAATCAGCTGATCGGAAAGCCAGAGGATCAGCGCCCCAATCAGCGCGGCCAGCAGCAGACGCGCCAGCAAACGACGCGCTCCGAGCATTTTCGCCAGCAGCGGGGCAAACAGGCCGATAAACCCGATGATGCCAACCGCGTTCACCAGCAGGGCACTCAATACAATCGCCAGCGTCAATGCAGCCAGGCGCGCCAGCGACAGCGCCAGCCCCAGATTACGCGCCACACCATCATCCAGTCCCATCAGCGTGAGTGGACGCAGGAGCAACAGCGTCAGTACGGTGCCGCCGGCCAGCTGTGGCCACAGACGCTGCACGACGCTCCAGTCGGTCTGGGTGAGCGTGCCGGTACTCCACAGGAACATGCTTTGCAGTCGATCGTGATGGAACAACACCAGCAGTTGGTTGATCGCCCCGCAATAGAGGCTCACCACCAGCCCGGCGAGAATCAGCGTCACGGGAGAAAGACGTTTGCCCCAGGCCACGCCAAAGACCAGCGCCCCCACCACGCACGCGCCCGCGAGTGCGGCAAACTGCGAGGCCAGCGCCCCCGGCAGGGACCACAGCGTGATGACCGTGATCCCAAGCTGCGCGCCGGTCGCGACGCCGAGCGTCGTGGGCTCCGCCAGTGGATTACGTAAAACCTGCTGGAACAGAACGCCCACCAGCCCCAAACCGGCACCCACCAGAAGCGAGATCGCCAGACGCGGCAGCAGACTGTAGTGGAACAGCATCTGCTGAATGTTATCGATATCCGGTGCGGCCAGCGCGCCGCCCCACTGTCCACGCGGCAGCGCTGCCGAGAGGTTGAACCAGGTTAATCCCAGCGCGGCGAGGAAAAGTACGGCCAAAAGCAACGCCGGGAAGCGGGCGATACGCTTGCTCATGCTTTACCTCCCAGCGCGTTATCCAGCACCCGGGCAAAGTGCATGGCTGACAGCGTCGCGCCGTAGAACCAGACCGCCGGAGCGCGCTGGAAGCGCTGCTCACGCACAAACGGCATCGCCTGCCACAGCGGTGTCGCCATCAGCGTCTGCATGTCACGTTCGTTCCCGTGGTCAAAACAGAGCACATCCACATCACGAAACGCCGCCAGGCGGTCGATACCCACGGCGGTGCTGCCCCAGAACGTCATCTCCCCTTCCCAGGCATTACGGATGCCAAAACTGTCGAGCACTTCCTGGAACAGGCAATTTTTACCGAAGACCAGCATATGGCGGGCATCCAGCAGCGTCACCATCAGCAGCGGGCGATCGCCCCGGTGCGCAAAACGCGGTTTTAACGTAGCTATCAGGTCATCAAATTCCTGAAGATGCTGTTTGGCCTCGGCCTCGCGGTTGAGGAAATGCGCCATCTCGTTAATCGAGTTTTTCGCCACGCTCAGCGGTTTTTTACCGTCGCTGAATGCGAATCCGCGTCCTGGCGCAATGCGTGCCATGACCTCTTCAGATGGACCGTAGCCCGCCGACCAGAACAGGAATGACGGTTTCATCTGGGTGAGCAGTTCGAGGTTTGGTTCGGTACGCAGGCCGACGTCGATCACCGAGTCCGGCAGTTTCGGCTCATTCACCCACAGGGTGTAATTGGGAATATCCGCCACGCCATAGGGCGTAACGCCGAGCGCCATCATCAGCTCGACCGGCAGCCACTCCAGGGCCACAATACGGTGCGGATCGACGGCGGCAGCGCGCGCCGGCGTCATTTTTAACAGCAGCGGTGAGAGCGCCATCGCCGTCAGCAGGCGGCGGCGGCTGATAAGTATGTTATTCAGCATCAGTATACAAAGCTCACCGGCGCAGCCCCGGCCGGGTGAGGCAGAATCCCCATCGGAATACCGTAAATACGTTCCAGCGTTTCACTGCGCATCAGCTCGGACGGCGAGCCCTGTGCAATCATCTCGCCACCACGTAGCGCGACAAGGTAGTCACAATAACGCGCGGCCATATTGATATCATGCAGGACCGCAATCACCGTCAGACCCCGCTGCTGACTTAAGCGATGCACCAGCGCCAGCACGTCGACCTGGTGGGCAATATCCAGCGCGGAGGTCGGCTCATCGAGCAGCAGGCAGCGGCTGTCCTGCGCCACCAGCATCGCAATCCACGCGCGCTGACGCTCTCCGCCTGAGAGGCTATCCACCAGCCGGTGCGCCAGCGGTTTTAGTCCCACCAGCGCAATCGCCTCTTCCACTTTCTCCCTGTCGGCGACGCCGAAGCGCCCCAGCGCGCCATGCCAGGGATAACGCCCAATGGCCACCAGCTCGCGTACCGTCATCCCTTCCGCCTGCGGCAGCTGCTGCGGCAGATAGGCCACTTTACGCGCGAAGGCTTTACTGCTCCAGCTCTCCAGCGGTTGGTTGTCCAGCAGAATGTCGCCTTCTGAAGGCGGCTGATGACGGCCCAGCATTTTGAGCAGCGTGGATTTACCGGAGCCGTTGTGACCAATCAGACCCGTAACTTTTCCAGCCGGAAACGTCAGAGAGAGCGGATGCAGCAGCGTGCGTCCGGGTACGCGAAAGGAGAGATGGTTGAGCGTAAAGGTGGTGTCGGGTTGCGTTTGATTATCCTGCATATCAGCCAACTTAAATAAAAAGGGCACGGCGAACCGTGCCCAAAGAGCGGTTAGAAGCGGAAGGTCGCGGTGGCAACAACCTGACGTTCAGCACCCCAGAAGCAACCGTAGGTGTTGAAGCAGCTGGCAACGTACTCACGATCGAACAGGTTATTCACGTGCAGCGCCACGTTCGAACCGGCCATACCAACGCGAGCCAGATCGTATCGGACCAGCGCATCGACGACGGTATAGCTGCCCACTTTGAAGGAGTTCGCCGCATCGCCATAGCTTGAACCGGTATAACGCACGCCGGTACCCAACGTCAGGCCGGAAAGCGCGCCATCAAAGAGGGTGTAATCACCCCACAACGATGCCATATGTTTCGGAACCTGTGCAGGCGTGTTGCCTTTGTAATTGGTATCGGTGGTGTATTCCGCATCGGTGTAGGTATAGGAGCCGACAACGTTAACGCTCGCAGACAGTGCAGCTTTCGCTTCCAGCTCTACGCCACGGGCACGGATTTCACCGCCCTCAACCGAGAAGATGGAGCCCGCCGGGTCCGCCATCAGGTTGTTGGTTTTGGTTAACTGGTACAACGCACCGGTGACGACAATCGGACGATCGTCCGGAACGTATTTCACGCCCGCTTCGTACTGCTTGCCTTTAGACGGAGAGAACAGTTTACCCTGAGCATCAGTCTGCGAAGCCGGTTCAAACGATTCGCTGTAGCTAAAGTACGGGGTTACACCGTTATCAAACAGGTAGTTAACACCGCCACGCCAGGTAAACTGGGTGTCATCACGTTTGGACGTGGTATTGAACACACGGTTATAGGACTCCTGATCGGCCCAGTCATAACGGCCGCCCAACGTGACCAGCACTTTATCCCACTGCGCCTGATCCTGAACATAAAGACCAGTCTGCTTCTGGCGGTTCAGGACCTGGTAAGGACCTGAGTTAGCCGGATCTTTTGCACCGAAATCAAAATCACTGTTCACAGGATGATAAAGATCCAGCAGCGGAACCGAGTCGTCATAACCGAACCAGGAGTTGATGTCATTCCGCATGCGCATAAAGTCAACGCCGGTCAGCAGAATGTGATCCACCTCGCCAGTAGCGAATTTGCTTTGCAGCTGAGTATCAACGGTGAAGTTCTGCAGTTTTTCATTATCGACAACGTATTTACGCGCCAGATAATGCCCTTTATCAGCAGGGGACAGCGCCGCACACTGTTTGTTGCCTGCATTCGCCGGATCGGTGCAGACGCCATAACCGTAAACACTATTTTGCGAGGTTTTATTCTCGGCAAAGCGCAGATTCTGGCGCACGGTAAAGGTATCGTTGAATTCGTGGTCGAAGCTATATCCCACCATTTTCTGGTTACGGGAATAGGTATTGTTCTTCGCGCCTTCGTTGAAGTCAGTCGGCAGACGATCGCCGTTTGGCAACGGATCGACCGTCCCCTCTTTCGGTAACCAGCCGTAGTAACCTGTTTCAGGCTCGTTCTGGAAATAAGAGAGGAACGTAAAGGTCGTCTTCTCATCAGGACGCCAGGAGAAAGATGGCGCGATGGCATAACGCTGCTCTTCTGCACGCTCCTGCTGAGCGTTATTAGAGCGCGCTACACCCGTTAAGCGATAAGAGTAAACGCCGTCGTCGTCGATGGCATCACTAAAATCAAACCCGGTCTGGAACAGGCTATCCGTACCTACTTTGAACTGGATCTCTTTCAGCGGCTCGGTGGTTGGGCGCTTACTTACCATATTCAGCAAGCCACCAGGGCTGCTTTTGCCATACAGAACGGAAACCGGACCGCGCATGATCTCGGCGCGCTCCAGCATATAAGGATCGATCACCGCGTCGTTATAGAAGTTCCCCTGCATTTTCATGCCATCGAGGTAGTTATTTTGTGTCTGACCATCGGCCGCAAAGCCACGGATAATCAAATAGTCATAGGTGTTGGATGCACCACGGGTGCCTACCGCAACGCCTGGCGTGTAACTCAGAGCTTCTTTAACCGAGCGCGGCTGATGCAGCGCCATCTCTTCAGCTGTTACTACAGAAATTGACTGCGGTACCTTTTGGATGGGGGTATCCGTTTTGGTCCCGGTCGCGGATTGTCTCGCTGCGATGGTTGCAGCCGGACCCCAGGCACTTTCCTGTGCCGCTGGTGCTGCGGTTACCGTAATGGTTTCTTCTTTTTTAGGGGTTTCGGCAGCATGTGTATAAGCCGACATGCCGGCAACCGCTGTGGCTACAACGACCGCGATTTTACGCAGCGACGTGTTAATTGGCTGAGCAGTATTGGAAAGCGCCATGGTGTATCTCTGATGGAAAAGTGAATGATAACGTAAACGAGAATTATTATTATGACCGCAGCATAATAGGCGAAACGTTGGCTGCAAAGCAAGCAGTACGCGGCCC
>OKPQ01000357.1_pt1 | contig 12451 bp, 9 predicted proteins | sample 1611121 | NCBI WGS metagenome assembly OKPQ01 (sample SAMN04436712, study PRJEB24849) | human gut metagenome | biome: human gut; feature: NICU; material: stool | host: Homo sapiens | place: USA: Saint Louis, MO | collected 2010-08-16 | reverse complement strand
CGAATATCCAGCGGCATGACGCGCTCGTAATTGCCAATCGGGACCATGGCGCGCTCGCCACCGTGCGTAGTGGTCGAGAAGTTAAACAGCCTGTTACGCAGGAAGTGACCTAACGTGGTACGGGTGACGGAAAATTTTTCCGCACCGGGCAGTACCCAGCCGAACAGCTCTTTGTCTCGGCCTTCCTGCACAATGCTCACCTGCAAATGGAAACGTCCCAGATACGCGTGCGCATCAACAGCATGGCGGCCGCTGAGCACCGAACCGGAAATCAGGCGGTTTTCACCCTCTTTGATTTCACCCGCCAGCAGTTCATTGATGTCTGCGCCCAGCAGCGTTTTCACCAGACGCGGATGCTTAGCCTGCGGCCCGCCAATCGCAATGATGCGTTCCGCACTCAGTTCACCGGTGGTGAACAGCTTACCGATGGCAATAACATCCTGATAGTTAAGATGCCAGACCTGTTTCGTCAGGCTTACCGGCTCAAGGAAATGGATGTGCGTCCCGACCAGCCCCGCCGGATGCGGACCCGCAAACGTATTAAACGTAACCTGCCCCTGCGGATGACCGCCGAGCTTACCGCCGCCGGCCTGGCAAACGTGGACTTTCCCCGACGTCAGGCGGGTTAAAAGGGTCAGTCCGGCATCAAAGACTTTACGCTGCGCCAGAATAACCGGTTGTGGATCCACGCTGAGCGGGTTGGTGTCCATTGCCGTCACGAAAATCGCGGCCGGCTCCGTACCCGGAACAGGGGATTTGCTGAAGGGACGCGTACGAAGCGCGGTCCATAAACCGGACGCCAGAAGCTGAGCCTGAACAGCGTCGCGGCTTAGCGATGCGAGATCTGCGGTGTCGTAATGGGCGAATTCACACTGCTCATCGCCTTCAATGCGGATAACCACCGACTGCAGAACGCGCCGTTCGCCACGGTTGATCGCCACTACGGTACCGCTCGCGGGTGCGGTGAACATCACGCCGGGATTTTTTTTGTCCTCAAAGAGTGCCTGGCCTTTGATAACGCGATCGCCTTCCTCTACCCGCATTGAAGGACGCATTCCCAGGTAGTCGTCGCCCACAATGGCGACATGACGGACACTTGCGCCTGTCGAAACGTGCTGCTCTGGCACGCCTGCAATCGGCAGATCAAGTCCTTTTTTGATTTTAAACATGTGGTTAGCAGGTTTCCATGAACAACAATCCAGTGGGCGCGAAGTGTAACATTTTCCCCTTCTCGCGGGCAGGTAATCCGCCGTTACGCGCGCCAAATTGCGAGCTAATACGCAAAGTTCCTGGAGTCAACGCGATTTCGATGGTTTATAAAGTAAAACTAATTTGTAAACTCACCGCCCGGCTCTTGCGAAAATCTCTGGCGGTGCTAATGTGAGCGCTCCTAACAGAATAATCTGATTTCGGGTCTCTTTTGCCGTCCTGGCAAGTTGGTCATGGTTTTATCAAGGAACTAGTAGTATGCGTAAAATCGCATTGTTCATTGCGATGCTTCTGATTCCGTGCATGTCGTTTGCCGGGCTGCTCAGCAGTAACAGCTCAACGACGCCGATCAGCAAAGAATATAAACAGCAGTTAATGGGATCGCCGGTTTATATTCAGATCTTCAAGGAAGAACGCACTCTCGATCTGTTTGTAAAAATGGGTGAGACATATCAGCTGCTTGATAGCTACAAAATATGTAACTACTCCGGTGGATTAGGGCCAAAACAGCGTCAGGGCGATTTCAAAAGTCCGGAAGGGTTTTACAACGTTCAGCGTAGCCAGCTCAAACCGGACAGCCGCTTCTATAAAGCCATCAACATCGGTTTCCCGAATGCCTTTGACCGTGCGCACGGTTATGAAGGTAAATACCTGATGATCCACGGTGCCTGCGTCTCTATCGGCTGCTACGCGATGACCGATTCCGGCATTGATGAGATTTTCCAGTTTGTCACCGGGGCGCTGGTCTTTGGTCAGCCTAACGTTCAGGTCAGCATCTATCCGTTCCGCATGACCGATGCCAACATGGCGCGTCACAAGTACTCTTACTACGCGGATTTCTGGAAACAGCTGAAACCAGGCTATGACTACTTCGAGCAGACGCACAAGCCGCCTGTTGTCTCGGTTGTGGATGGCCGTTACGTGGTCAGCAAGCCGCTGAGCCACGAAGTTGTCCATCCGCAGCTGGCGTCAAATTACACGGTCCCCGAGACAAAATAGTACCCACTCGCCTGGCATAATCTTTTGCCAGGTTTCGTTGCCCGTCAGCGGCTGCGTTGCAATGACAGTGACCACATCGTTCGGTGTGGTCTCTTTCTGAAAGTCTATCTCCACATCCTGATCGAGTAGCGTTGCAACGCCAAACGGCGCACGACGGGTGATCCAGAACAGGTTCGTCGAGCAGAACGCCATCACATAGCGCCCGTCAGAGAGCAGCATGTTAAACACGCCTTTTTCGCGCAGCTCAGTGGCCAGCGTCGCGATGTATTTAAACACCGCCGCCATGTTTCCCGGGGTTCGCGGATAGCGCTCCGTCAGCTTATGCAGCAGCCAGCAAAAGGCTTTTTCGCTGTCGGTTTCGCCTACCGGGCGGAAATTGCCCGTCTCCAGCGACTTATAGCCCGTGAGTTGCCCATTGTGCGCGTAGGTCCAGTTACGGCCCCACAGTTCACGGGTAAACGGATGCGTATTTTCCAGCGCCACTTCGCCGCGGTTTGCCTGGCGGATATGGGCAATCACCGAGCGCGACTTGATGGGATAGTCCTGCACCAGTTTGGCAATCGGTGAGTTAAAGCTGGGCTGTGGATCTTTGAACGTGCGACACCCTTTGCCTTCGTAGAAGGTAATGCCCCAGCCGTCTTTATGCGGCCCGGTTCCTCCACCGCGCTGCACCAGCCCGGTGAAACTAAAGCAGATATCGGTTGGCACATTGGCGCTCATCCCGAGCAGTTCGCACATACGTCACCTCCACAACAGCGGGGGCAAGGGTGCCCCCAGCGAAGTCTTACTTAACCATCTCTTTTTCGATCAGTTGAATCAGGATATGGATCACTTTGATGTGAATTTCCTGAATACGATCAGCATAACCGAAGTGCGGCACACGGATTTCGATATCCGCCGTACCGGCCATCTTACCGCCATCTTTACCGGTCAGGGTGATGACTTTCATCCCTTTTTCACGTGCGGCAGCGATCGCTTTGATCACGTTTGCAGAGTTGCCCGAGGTAGAGATCCCCAGCAGCACGTCACCTTCACGACCCACCGCTTCAACGTAGCGGGAGAAGACGTAGTCGTAACCAAAGTCATTGCTCACGCAGGAGATATGGCTCACGTCGGAAATCGCGATCGCCGGGTAGCCCGGACGGTTTTCACGATAGCGTCCGGTCAGCTCTTCTGCAAAGTGCATGGCATCGCAGTGGGAACCGCCGTTACCGCAGGAAAGCACTTTGCCACCGGCTTTGAAACTGTCGGCCAGCAGGACCGCCGCGCGCTGAATAGCGTGAATATTGGCATCATCTTTCAGAAAGTTAGCCAGCGTTTCCGCCGCTTCGTTCAGTTCGTTACGAATAAGATCCTGGTACATGAGGATAATCCTTCAGTATTGATGAAATAACACAGTGGAGTGTACCGGATAGCGGGAAAAGCGAGAAGCTAAAGCCATACGAATCCCCTGGCGTTTTGCTTTTTCGTGCCGGCGAAAACGCGAACAATGTGAACCAGGTTGTAATTATTTTGTAAACACATTGCTAAAGGAAATAACATCAACTACAACCATATCATCACAAGTGGTCAGACCTCCTACAAGCAAGGGAGCTTTTCTTTATGATGATTTTGAGCATTCTCGCAACTGTTGTTCTGCTCGGTGTGCTGTTCTATCACCGCGTCAGTTTATTTCTGAGCAGCCTGATCCTTCTGGCCTGGACCGCTGCGCTTGGCGTCGCTGGTCTGTGGACTATCTGGCTTTTGGTCCCGCTGGCCATCATTCTCCTGCCGTTTAACCTTGCCCCGATGCGTAAATCCATGATCTCTGCGCCGGTGTTCAAAGGCTTCCGCAAGGTGATGCCGCCGATGTCGCGTACGGAAAAAGAGGCGATTGATGCCGGTACGACCTGGTGGGAAGGCGATCTGTTCCAGGGCAACCCGGACTGGAAAAAGCTCCATAACTACCCGCAGCCGCGTCTGACCGCTGAAGAACAGGCCTTTATTGATGGCCCGGTGGAAGAAGCGTGCCGTATGGCGAACGACTTTGCCATTACCCATGAAATGGCCGATCTGCCGCCCGAGCTGTGGGCGTATCTGAAAGAGCATCGCTTCTTCGCGATGATCATTAAGAAAGAGTACGGCGGTCTGGAATTCTCCGCCTACGCTCAGGCGCGTGTACTGCAAAAGCTGGCGGGCGTTTCCGGGATCCTGGCGATTACCGTGGGCGTGCCTAACTCCTTAGGCCCGGGCGAACTGCTGCAGCATTACGGTACCGAAGAGCAGAAAGATTACTACCTGCCGCGTCTGGCACGTGGTCAGGAAATCCCTTGCTTCGCGCTGACCAGCCCGGAAGCAGGCTCCGATGCGGGCGCAATCCCGGATACCGGCGTGGTCTGCATGGGCGAATGGCAGGGCGAGCAGGTGCTGGGTATGCGCCTGACCTGGAACAAGCGTTATATCACGCTGGCGCCTATCGCCACCGTGCTGGGTCTGGCCTTTAAGCTCTCTGACCCGGAAAGACTGCTGGGCGGCGAAGAAGATCTGGGCATTACCTGTGCGCTGATCCCTACCTCGACGCCAGGCGTTGAAATTGGTCGTCGTCACTTCCCGCTGAACGTGCCATTCCAGAACGGCCCAACCCGCGGTCAGGATATCTTTGTGCCGATTGACTACATCATCGGTGGCCCGAAAATGGCCGGTCAGGGCTGGCGTATGCTGGTGGAATGTCTGTCGGTGGGTCGCGGTATTACCCTGCCGTCGAACTCAACTGGTGGTCTGAAGTCTGTGGCGATGGGAATTGGCGCGTACGCCCATATCCGCCGTCAGTTCAAAATCTCCATCGGCAAGATGGAAGGTATCGAAGAGCCGCTGGCGCGTATCGCGGGCAACGCTTACGTGATGGACGCCGCCGCGTCGCTGATTACCTACGGCATCATGCTGGGCGAAAAACCGGCCGTGCTGTCCGCCATTGTGAAGTACCACTGTACCCACCGCGCGCAGCAGTCGATCATTGACGCGATGGATATCGCAGGCGGTAAAGGCATTATGCTCGGCGAAGGCAACTTCCTGGCGCGCGGCTATCAGGGCGCACCGATTGCCATCACCGTTGAAGGGGCAAACATTCTGACCCGCAGCATGATGATCTTCGGTCAGGGGGCGATTCGCTGCCATCCTTATGTCCTGGAAGAGATGGCCGCTGCGCAGAATAACGACGTGGATGCCTTCGATAAACTGTTGTTCAAACATATCGGTCACGTGGGCAGCAACAAGGTGCGCAGCTTCTGGCTGGGCCTGACGCGCGGTCTTACCAGCGCGACGCCAACCGGCGATGCGACAAAACGTTATTACCAGCATCTTAACCGTCTGAGTGCCAACCTGGCGCTGCTGTCCGACGTCTCTATGGCCGTACTTGGCGGCAGCCTGAAGCGTCGCGAACGTATCTCTGCCCGTCTGGGGGATGTGTTGAGCCAGATTTTCCTGGCCTCTGCGGTGCTGAAACGCTACGACGATGAAGGCCGTCAGGAAGCGGATCTGCCGCTGGTGCACTGGGGCGTTCAGGATGCGATGTATCAGGCAGAACAGGCCATTGACGATCTGCTGGCAAACTTCCCGAACCGCTTTGTCGCCGGCGCCCTGCGCGTGGTGATCTTCCCGACCGGTCGTCATCATCTGGCGCCGTCGGACAAGCTGGACCATAAAGTGGCGAAGATCCTGCAGGTACCGAGCGCAACCCGCTCCCGTATCGGCCGTGGTCAGTATCTGGCCCCAACCCCGCATAACCCGGTGGGTCTGCTGGAAGAGGCGCTGCTGGACGTGATGGCCGCCGACCCGATTCACCAGAAAATCTGTAAACAACTGGGCAAAAACCTGCCGTTTACCCGTCTGGATGAACTGGCGAAACAGGCGCTGGCCGGTGGCATTATCAGTAAAGATGAAGCAGCCCTGCTGGTGAAAGCCGAAGAGAGCCGTCTGCGCAGCATTAACGTGGATGATTTCGAACCGGACGAGCTGGCGACGCAGCCGGTAAAGCTGCCGGAGAAGCACCGTAAACCTGAAGCGGCATAACCCGTTTCGCCTGCACAAACCCCGCCGCGCGCGGGGTTTTTTATTGCCACATTTTCTCTTTATGTCGTGCTACAGTGTCAAAAAGCGGTCGTTTGAGGAGTCTGAATTGTGCCTGGTCTGAAGATTTCTATTTTGCAGCAACCTTTAGTGTGGATGGATGGCCCCGCCAACCTGCGCCATTTTGATCGTCAACTGGAAGACATTACCGGGCGTGATGTGATTGTCCTGCCGGAGATGTTCACCACTGGCTTCGCCATGGAAGCGGCAAAACAGTCAATGCCGCAGGAGGAGGTGGTCGCCTGGATGCATACCAAAGCGCAGCAGACTCACGCGCTGATTGCCGGCAGCGCCGCCCTGCAAACCGAACGCGGGCCGGTGAACCGCTTCCTGCTGGTTGAGCCGGAAGGGAAAGTGCATTTTTACGATAAACGTCACCTGTTCCGCATGGCGGATGAGCATCATCACTATGAAGCGGGTAACGAGCGCGTGGTTTTTGAATGGCGCGGCTGGCGTATTTTGCCGCTGGTCTGCTATGACCTGCGCTTCCCGGTGTGGTCACGCAACCGCAACGATTACGACCTGGCGCTGTATGTCGCCAACTGGCCTGCGCCGCGCTCCCTGCACTGGCAGTCACTGCTGGTGGCGCGCGCGATTGAGAACCAGGCCTATGTGGTGGGCTGTAACCGCGTAGGAACTGACGGCAACGGGCATCACTATCGCGGCGACAGCCGGGTGGTGAATCCGCAGGGCGAGATTATCGCCACCGCCGAGCCGCATCAGGCGACGCGGATTGATGCCGAGCTGTCATTGACGGCATTGCAGGAGTATCGCGAGAAGTTCCCGGCATGGCAGGATGCGGATCCGTTTAGCATTGGCTGAAAAAAGCCGGGTGGCGGCTACGCCTTACCCGGCCTACAAAATGCACAGCATAGGCCCGGTAAAGCGCAGCGTCACCGGGCGTTAATTAACTCACCAACGCCTGCCCGTCTTTGCGGCTCTCCGTCGCGGCCACGTAGTGCCCTTCCGGCATCCGGTAAATCACCTGGGCTCCACCGAAGTTGTAATCCTGAAGCGGATCCTCCACCACGATGTGGTGCCCGCGCTCGCGCAGCGCCGCGATAGTATTGCGATCGAACGTCGATTCGACGATCACCTCCCTGCCCTGTACCACGCGCCAGCGCGGGGCATCGATGGCCGCCTGCGGGTTTTGCCCGTGCAGCATAATGCGCAGCGCCATCTGCATATGACCCTGCGCCTGCATCGGCCCGCCCATCACGCCGAAGGACATCAGCGGCTTACCGTTACCGTCCATCGCAAAGCCCGGAATGATGGTGTGGAACGGACGTTTGCTGCCCGCCAGCGCGTTCGGGTGCTCAGGATCCAGTACAAATCCGCAGCCGCGGTTTTGCAGGCTGATCCCGGTATCCGGCACCACAATCCCGGACCCAAAGCCCATGTAGTTGGACTGAATAAACGAGACCATCATCCCGCTGGCGTCCGCGGTGCTGATGTAGACCGTGCCGCTCTGCGTCGGGGAACCGTAGACAAAATCAGACGCGCTGTCGTGGTTGATCAGCGCCGCACGCGACTTCAGATAAGCGTCGCTCAGCAACTCTTTTGCCGCGAACGCCATATGGTCTTCATCCGCCACGTAGCGGTCGAGGTCCGCCAGCGCCAGCTTCATCGCCTCAATGGACAGGTGCAGGGATTGCACGGAATCCGGATGGTGCTTCTCAATACCACACTGCTCAAGAATGCCCAGCGCAATCAGCGTGGCAATCCCCTGGCCGTTCGGCGGCAGCTCCTGCACCGAACCGCCCGCGAAGTCGCGCGACAGCAGCTCTACCCAGTCGACGCGATGGTTAGCCAGATCCTCTGCCGTCAGGTGCGCGCCGTGTTCTTTGGCAAAGGCGGCAATTTTCTGCGCCAGCTCGCCACGGTAAAACGCCTCGCCGTTGGTTCTCGCAATCAGCTCCAGCGAGTTCGCCTGCGCCGGGTTACGGAAAATCTCCCCCACGCGCGGGGCGCGGCCTTCCGGCGCGAAGCAGGCGCTGAAGCCCGGCTGATCTTTCAGCTTGTGATAGCCGCGCTGCCAGAGATGCCCAATCAGCGGCGAGACCGGGAAACCGTTACGCGCATAGTCAACCGCAGGCTGCGCCAGGGTGGTCAGCGGCAGCGTGCCGAAGCGTTCCGCCAGCGCGACCCAGCCGGATACCGCCCCCGGTACGGTCACCGCGTCCCAGCCGATTTCCGGCACCGCGGTTTTTCCGGCAAACAGATCCGCATGCCAGCTCGCCGGTGAACGACCCGACGCGTTCAGTCCGTGCAATTTTTCACCGTCCCAGACAATGGCGAAGGCATCACTGCCAATCCCGTTGCCGGTCGGCTCGACCACCGTCAGGGCCATCGCGGTGGCAATGGCCGCATCAACGGCATTCCCGCCCAGCTGCAGCATCTTCATCCCCGCCTGCGCCGCCAGCGGCTGAGACGTTGCCACCGCGTTATGGCCCATCATCGGTGGGCGGCGTGAAAGGTAACCGGACGTAAAATCAAGCGCTTTGGTCATCATGACTCCTTAGTCATGGCGCGGATCGAGCGCATCGCGCAGCCCGTCGCCGAGTAAATTAAAGCCCTGCACGGCGAGGAAAATCGCCACGCCGGGGAAAATGGACATCCACGGCGCCTGCTCAAGAAACCCTTTCGCGGTGTTGAGCATCGAGCCCCAGGACGGATTGGGCGGCTGCTGCCCCAGCCCTAAAAACGACAGGCTGGCTTCGGCAATAATCGCCGAGGCAATAGCCAGCGTGGCCTGGACCAGGATCGGCGACATCACGTTGGGCAGGACGTATTTGATGATGATCCAGCGATCCGGCAGGCCAATCGCCCGCGCGCCGTCGATGTACTCTTCGTTGCGAATGGCGATCACCTGGCCGCGCGTCAGGCGGGCGAAGATCGGCATGGCGGAAAGGCCGATGGCGATCATCGCGTTGGTGAGGCTCGGGCCTAAAAACGCCCCGAGCGCGATCGCCATGATCAGGAAAGGGCAGGCCAGCAGCGCCTCGATAACGCGCGAGATCACCCCATCCCACATCTTCTGGAAGTAACCTGCCACCAGCCCCAGCGGCACGCCGATGACAACTGCGATAACCACCGACATGCAGCCCGCCATCAGCGAGATGCGCGCCCCCCAGATAATGCGGGATAAGATGTCGCGCCCCAGCTCGTCAGTGCCGAACCAGTACATCGCCGACGGCGCTTTGCGCACCGCCAGGAAGTTGGCCTTGACCGGATCGAACGGGGCTACCCATGGCGCCAGCAGCGCCACCAGCACAAAGAAACCCACTATCACTGCGCCAGCGACTGCGCTCTTGTTCGCGAGGAATTTCTTCAGCACCCGGCTCTGCGCGCGCGGCAGCGCAGGCACAACGGTTTGTGTCGTCAGTTCCGCCATCGTTAACCTCGCATTTTCGGGTTGATAAGGACGTAGAGCACGTCGGCCAGCAGGTTCAGCAGCAGGAAGCCGATCGCCACGATCAGCACCACGCCCTGCACCACCGCGTAGTCACGGTTAAACACCGAGTCGACGATCATCTTGCCGAAGCCCGGAATGGTGAAGACCTGCTCGGTCAGTACCGCGCCGCCCAGCAGCTCGCCGAACAGCAGCGTGGTGAGCGTGATCACCGGCACCAGCGCGTTGCGAAACGCGTGCTTTAAGATCACCGCTTTCGGCAATAGCCCTTTTGCCCGCGCGGTGCGGATGTAATCCGCTTTCAGGACCGCAATCATCGACGCGCGGGTATGGCGCATCAGCGTCGCCGCCAGACCGGTTCCAAGCACGGCTGCCGGCAGCAGCAACGTACGCAGGTTCTGGATCGGATCTTCACTGAACGGCACGTAGCCGGAGGCGGGCAGCCACTGCAGGTTCACCGAGAAGACCAGAATCAGTAGGATCCCCAGCCAGAAGTGCGGTATTGAGATCCCGGAGATCGCCACAAAGTTCGCCCCGTGATCGACCCAGCTGTTTTTGTACACTGCGGCGAGGATCCCCATGCTGATGCCGAACACCAGCGCGACAATCATCGCCAGCAGCGACAGCTCCAGCGTGACCGGCAGCTTGCTGGCAATTAACTGCGTCACCGGCTCGTGGGTGCGCAAGGAGACGCCCAGATCCCCCTGCAGCGCGCGCGTCAGCCAGTGGAAATACTGTACCGGGATCGGGGCATCGAGATTCAGCTCCGCACGCAGCTGGGCGATGACCGCCGGATCGCGCTCCTCCCCGGCCATGGCGATCAGCGGGTCGCCGGGCAGCAGTTTTTGCAGCCCGAAGACCATCATGCTCACCAGCAACAGCGTCGGGATGGCCAGCAGCAGACGTTTGCAAATCAGTTCCAGCATGGGCTCTCCTCAGGACGTTTATTTCGCCAGCGTCAAACCGGCCAGACGCACAATGCCGTCCGGATACGGTTTAAAGCCCTGCACTTTCTTGTTCAGGCCAAAGATGCGCGGCTCGAAGTAGAGCCAGGCAATCGGCATGTCGGTTTGCAACTGCTTCACCACCTTGTCGTACAGCGGCTGACGAACGGCTTTGTCGTTGCTGAGACGCGCCTGGGTCAGCCACTCATCAACCTGCGCGTTGCTGTAGCGACCGTCGTTCAGGGTGCCTTTGCTGTGAATAAACCCGTAGATGCTGCCGTCCGGATCCGGGCGACCCGACCAGCCGGAGAAGCTCAGCTGATAATCAACGCTCTGCTGGAGATCCATCAGCGTGGCGAATTCGGTCATCTGCAGATTCAGGTTAAAGCCCGCCTCAGCGACCATTGCCTGCAGCACCTGACCGACCTGCTGCGAGGTTGGGTTGTTCGGCACCAGCAGGTTGACGGTCAGCGGCGTGGTGACGCCTGCCGCTTTCAGCAGCGCTTTGGCTTTATCGACATCGCGCGGTGGCACCGGCAGGTTGACGTGATACGGGCTCACCGTCGAAAACGGCTGGTTGGCTGGCGTATACAGCCCTTCAAAGACCACCTGGTTTAGCGCATCGCGGTCGATGGCCTGAGAAAACGCCTCACGCACGCGGGCGTCCCTGAACGGATCGTTCGCCGGCACCTTGCCGTTATTGATGTTGAAGGTAATGCCCTGATAGCCCAGACCGGTCACTTTTGCCAGCGCCAGCTTGCTGTCGGCTTCGACGGTTTTGACGTCGCTGGCGGCAATCCCTTCGGTCAGGTCGAGATCGCCCGCACGCAGGTTCGCCAGGCGCACGGAGGCATCCGGGATCGGCAGATAGATAATTTTGTCGAAGTGGTAGGCGTCTTTGTTCCAGTAATTGTCGAAACGCGTCAGAACGATGCGGTCCTGGGACACGCGGCTGTCGAATTTATACGGGCCGGAACAGACGGGATGGGCGGCAAAATCCGGCTTTTTCGCCGCGTCGGGGGCCATCATCGCACCCGCGCGGTCGGTGAGCTGCATCAGCAGCGCGGCGTCCGGCGTTTTCAGGTGCAGGGCAATCTGCATCGGGCCAGTGACCTCAACGGACTCCACGGAGGAAATCTCGCTTTTACGCAGGGAGCCTTTTAAGGTCAGGGCGCGGTCGAGGTTGTATTTTGCGGCGGCCGCATCGAATTTCTCACCGTCGTGGAAGGTGACGCCCTCGCGCAAATTCAGGGTCAGGGTTTTGCCGTCGTCACTCCAGGCCCAGTCTTTCGCCAGACCAGGTACGACCTTCAGATTTTCATCCACGTCCACCAGCCTGTCGCACAGAGAGGCAAACACGAAGCGGCCATAGTAGGTGCGCGCCAGATGCGGGTCGAGCATGTCCGGGTCAGCCCCCAGCCCCACACGCAGCACGCTTTCAGAATGGGCGGGCAGCGCCGCGCCAAGCAACATAACACTTCCCAGTACGGTCAAAAGAGAATTACGCATTGTCATTATCATGAGTTCCTTGAAGGAAGGGAGGAGTGAGTGGCCGCGTGTTCAAACAGCGCGCGGCGGCGCAGAAAAGCAGCGGATGGCGGTGCAATCTGGATAACACTGCGATCGCGATTAATCTCCTGCCAGCGATGACAGGCCACCTGACGTCCACCGTCCAGGAGCTGGTTAATGGGTTCAACCTGGCGGCATTCGTCAGTGACGTACGGGCAACGCGTATGGAAGCGACAGCCGGTGGGCGGGTTGGCCGGGTTCGGCAAATCTCCCT
>OKPQ01000356.1_pt1 | contig 12481 bp, 17 predicted proteins | sample 1611121 | NCBI WGS metagenome assembly OKPQ01 (sample SAMN04436712, study PRJEB24849) | human gut metagenome | biome: human gut; feature: NICU; material: stool | host: Homo sapiens | place: USA: Saint Louis, MO | collected 2010-08-16 | reverse complement strand
TGACCTGAGTATTAGAGAAACAAACGGAAAAATAGTTCCTCATATTTTGCCGTTTGTCAAGCTAATACCGAGGGTCAGCTGATTGAACACCATTTAAGAAAGAGGTCGTGAGCCTGCCGTTTCACTCTGTGTCATAAAAAAGCCAATCTACTTTGATAGAAAAAGCACGTAGGACTAAAACAGTTCTGCGTGCTTTTTTTATTGTGTGCTAAATATTTTTTTATTTTCAATAGAAGTTTTTTAAAATATAAGCAACACCAGCTTCTTCATTCGTCAGCGTTACTTGGTTTGCAATTTCTTTTACTTGCCGCTGTGCATTCCCCATCGCAATACTCAACCCGCTGTAATTCAACATAGCAATGTCGTTTTCTTGATCGCCAAAAGCCATGATGTCACCCGATTCGATTCCAAGGTAATCCGCCAGAAAAACAAGTGAATGAGCTTTAGTGATACCTGTAGGCGTGATTTCTAAGAAATGCGGATCAGAGAATACTGATTGGATACCATCTGCTTGCAGATCTCTTTGTAGCTTCTGTAGTTTTTCTTCACTCTTATCTGTTAATGCTAATTTAAGATAGCTAAGAGAAGGATCTTCCAACATATTTAAAATTTGATCAAAAGAATGGTTCTGCAAATTGAAATGTTCATAATAAGGGTCATCTTTGACTAGATTTGATTCATCGAATGTCAGCTGATCATCTTGGGTTTCTCGGCTAGCAATGATGGATATTTTCGCTTCTTGAGCATAGAAGAAGGCTTTTCTCAGTGTATCGCTATCTATTTTTGAACGTCTGAGAACTTTCGCCATTTTTCCATCCTTCATTTCAGCAATCAGTGAACCATTGGAAGAAATCAAATAGCCACCGATTCCTAATTCGGAAAAAATATCTTTAGCAGAAATGCTGTTCCTTCCGGTAGCGACGGTTACGATTCCGCCATTTTCATCAAATTTCCGAAGTGCTTGGATATTTTCTTCTGGTATCTTTCCATTTCGATCAAGTAAGGTACCGTCTAAATCAATCGCTGCTAGTTTCATTTTATCTTCCTACTTTCTTTTTACATATCTAATTTCCTGTTACCTTAAGATTAAATGAGAATTTAAAAAAATGAAACTAACTTGCTTTGTCATTATGAATTTTTTCAAAAAACATTCTTAAGAAAAAGGTGGCTATATATAGTAGTTTTTGGTCAATACCTTTGAATAAAAAGCCATGAAAAACGAATAGTTAGCGCTTACCAATGCGTTTTGTGATAAAAAAATTTTAAAATATTCAATGAAAACAAAGCATATATTTTGCTTTAAAACCAAATGAGGAATATTCTAGATGTATAACAGGTTAGAAAAAGATTAGAAAAAGGAGTGATTTTGATGGAGAAGAGATACGGCGTAGTTCCTGTGGTAACTGCTTCAGACGAAAATTATGCTCCTTACTTGAGCGTGATGATCGCAACTGCATTAGAAAATTGCAATAAAACAAGACGCATAAAATTTTATGTGATTGACGATGGTCTATCAGAATATAGTAAAGAAGGATTGGAAGAAACGGTAAATAAATATTCAAGTAATGCAAGTATCCAATTCCTGACAGTGGAAAAAGATATCTACGAAGACTTCCTAGTCAGTGACCATATCACAACTACCGCTTACTTAAGAATTTCTTTACCAAACTTATTAGCTAAAGAGGATTATAAGAAAGTCCTTTACTTAGATTCAGATGTGTTAGTACTAGACGATATCGTAAAACTATATGATGAGCCGTTAAATGGAAAAACAATCGGCGCTATTATCGATCCAGGCCAAGTGAAAGCTTTGGAAAGATTAGGAATCGATTCCGATGACTTGTACTTCAATTCAGGAGTGATGGTGATTGACATTGATCAATGGAATAAAAAAGAAATTACAGAAAAAACTATCCATTACCTCAGTGAAAATAGCGATCGAATCATCTATCACGACCAAGATGCTTTGAATGCTGTACTTTATGAAGATTGGGAACAACTTCATCCAAAATGGAACATGCAGACTTCGCTGATTTTTGAACGTCATCCAGCACCAAATGAAAAATATGAACGTCAGTATAAAGAAGGAAATGAAAAACCTTCGATCGTTCACTTTACAGGACATGATAAACCTTGGAATACGTTGAAAGATCATCCGTATACCAATTTATACTTAAAAAAATTAGCACACAGTACTCTAACGAAAGTAGGCGAGATCAATGAATAAAAAAGAAATAGCAGTAGTCGCAAGTTGTAACACAAAATTCGTACCACATTTAGCTGCATTATTTGTCTCAGTATTAGATAATTGCAACCCGTCTAAATTTGTTCGGTTCTATGTGATTGACGATGATATCGATTTTGAAAGTAAACAGCTTTTACGCTTCTCAGTGAAAAACGCACGAATGAACTCAGATGTGGAATTCTTGAAAATCAATAAAGAATTCTTTACAAATGTGGTAATCAGCGATCGTATTCCGGAAACAGCTTATTATCGTATTGCGATTCCGGAATTGTTCCGCGGCACAGAAGTTGAACGTATCTTATATATGGATTGCGACATGATCGCTTTACAAGATATCTCTAAATTATGGCGTCTTGACTTCGGTGATTCAATCGTAGCAGCTGTTGAAGACGCTGGGTTCCATCAACGACTGGAAAAAATGGAAATTTCAGCTAAATCAACGCGTTATTTCAACTCAGGTTTGATGCTGATCAATGTGAAAAAATGGTTAGATGAAAATATTACGCAAAAAGTATTAGATTTCATCGAACATAATCCAGAAAAATTACGATTCCATGACCAAGATGCATTAAATGCTATCTTACATGACCGTTGGTTACCACTTCATCCGCGTTGGAATGCACAAGGCTATATCATGGCAAAAGCAAAAAAACATCCAACAGCAGCAGGCGAACGTGAATACGAAGAAACTCGCAACAATCCTTACATTATCCATTTTTCAGGACATGTGAAACCGTGGAGCAAGGATTTTGAAGGGCCAACGAAGAAATATTACGAAAAATATGCAGGGATGACGGCTTTCCGCTGTGTAGCTAAATTCCCTAAATATCCGAAATACGCAAAAGTTCAACCAAAAACAGATGTAGTTGTTAAATAATAGAAGACAACAACTGAAGAGGGGAGTAGGAATGGAAATTACAATGTCTAAAAATGCAGTAGAGACGTTAATTGAAAAGGTTGGGGAAAATACAAAAATCGCACTCGCGCTCATCAATGATTCCGATCCATTTTTAAGGGACAAATGTGCTTTTGCAAAAGGCAGCTTTTTTCAAATCATTCCTTTTGTTTCGGAATTTGGAGAATATGCGACTAAAATCGAGCATCCATTATTGGACATCTATACATCTAAATTAGAGCAAAATTATTTCGGTAAACGATTGAACATGGACTTTAACAAACAGCTTGACAGCTTTTCATTAGAAAATGAAATCGCAGTACTCGATTATAATATCAAATTAAAGAACTGCTTCTTCAGCTAATAGTTTCGAGAAAGTCCAAAAAGGAGGTATACATTGAGATACTACTTTGTGGATGAAGAAAAGAATGTAACAGAAACAGATGAAAAAAAATATAATTGGCTCGTACTTGATAGTGCAAAGCCCGAAGAGATTGAGCAAGCAATCGAAGAATTCGAGCTTCCTGATGATATTTTCGTAGGAACCGAATATCCGGAAGAAGTTTCTCGGATGGAGCGCCTTTATGAGACGAAACTAGAGCATCCATTTTCTTTGGTAGTGATTAATCTAGATCAGTCAGATAATCGTATCGAAAAAAAATTAACGCCAATATCTTTTGTACTTTCCGATAATCTCTTGATTACTTGTATCGATAGAAAAACCGAATTTGTGGATCGGCTGTTGACAAAGCATGGAAATCATTTAAACTCGTTTGAAAAGATCATCACGTATACATTACTAGATATTTACACCCATTACGTGAAAGAACTAAGAGAGATGAAAAAGCGAATTGACGCTTTGGATAAAGCAGCTCGTAAAACAACGGAAAATGAAGAACTGTATAAACAGGCAGATCTTGAAAGAGACATCGTATATATCGATCATACCTTAAGAGATCAACGGGAAACAATGGATCAATTATGGAATTCTGAAACTTTCATCAAACGTTTAGATGATGAACAGCTACTCTATGATGTCCATTTGAGACAGCGACAAACAGAAAAAATGATCGAGATCTATCGAGATTTATTAGAGAGTATTGGTGATCTATTCAACGGGATGATGGACAATAATCTAAATCATATCATGAAATATCTAGATTCAGCTGCATTAATCATTTCCGTTCCGGCGTTGTTCGCAGGGATTTGGGGAATGAATACAGGAGGATTACCGGGTAAAAGTTCTGCTCTAGGCTTTATACTCGTAGTCTTTGGCTCTTTGATAGCAGCAGTAGTTTTAGGTTACCATTTATACCGGAAAGATTATACAAATTAAAGAATCTATTTAAAACAGGTATCAAACAAAGAAATTTGTTTTGGCAATACAACTTAAAAACTAGGAGGAATACAGCAATGACAGAACCAAAATTAATCGACCCGCGAAACTTGTACCATACGGAGAAATTTCCTAAACAAGATCAGGATACACCCGCTTTACAGCAGAATATGATTCCTGTTCCTGATTGTGGAGAAGAATCCTATGAAGGCAATAATCAACTAGAAAACCGCCGTGTACTAATCACTGGTGGAGATTCAGGGATCGGTCGTGCAGCAGCGATTGCATTTGCTAGAGAAGGGGCAGATATCGCTCTTCAATTCTTCCCAGGAGAAGAAAAAGATGCAGAGGAAGTAGCAAAATACGTGAAAGATGCAGGACGTAAGATTGTCTTACTACCTTTTGATCTTCGTGACGAACAAGCACCTAAAGAAATCATAGATAAAGCCGTGAGTGAACTTGGCGGGCTAGATACGATGGTACTAAACGCAGGACAGCAAATTTCTTGTCAGTCTATTGCTGAGTTACCACTTGAGCAAGTCAAAGACACATTTATGATAAACATCATCGCTATGTTTGCTTTAGTGAAAGAAGCTGTTCCGCATATCCCAGCAGGAGGAGCAATCGTAACAACAACTTCTGTTCAAGCATTCAATCCAAGCGAACATTTATTAGATTACGCAGCAACAAAAGCTTCAATCGCTAACTTTACGATCGGTTTAGCAAAACAGCTTGCACCTAAAGGAATCCGTGTAAATGGTGTAGCACCTGGTCCAATCTGGACACCATTACAACTAGACGAAGGACAACCTTCTGATTCGATCCCTGAATTTGGTCAGCAAAGTTTACTAGAACGTGCAGGTCAGCCAGGAGAATTAGCACCAGTTTATGTTTTCTTAGCATCGAATAAAGCAAGTTATGTTACAGCCCAAATTTACGGAGTAACTGGTGGAGAAGCGATCAACTTATAAGAAGTTGATCGTTTCACCCCTATGAGGAGGTGCGAAAATGAATAAAGGTGTAAAAACGATCGGAGTGATCGGAACGTTACTTTTGCTATCTGTGCTTTTGTTTGCGATACTATTAAGTGCAACCTATCCATTGCCTTTTCAGCTAGAGAAGTTTCGATTCTTTTCCATCACTAATTCATACGTGCAACAATATGTATTTTGGCTTGCCGTTGCATTTGCTATTTTGACAATTATCACGTTACTTGTTTTCCTGTTTTATCCAAAAACAATCGGAAACTTTCTACTGAAACATGGTGATGGGGAGTTGACGTTGGATAAAAAAGCAATTGAAGGAATGGTTCGTTCTCACTTGCATGAAGATGAATTCATCCATTCACCAAAAGTAAATGTCAAAGCAACGAAAAACAAGATCGCCGTCAATGTAAAAGGAGAGTTGAAACGAACTTCAGCACTCATTGGTAAAACAGGAACATTGATGAAAGAAATCGAAAATGAAGTACAACACATATTGGGAACAAAAGAGCCAGTGAAAGTATCGGTGAAATACACAGGCTTTGAAGAACCAGCTAAACGAAGCAATGACCGCAAACGAGTAGAATAGGGGGGGACCAAAAATGAAAGAACTATTTTCGATATACAAGCTCCCTATCATCTTTGGGGTACTTGGATTGATATTAGCCGTTTTATGGATCACCGTGGGCTTTTTCAAGACCTTATTGATCTTGATCATGGCAGCGATCGGCGTCGCTATCGGTTTTTATCTGAAACAAACGAAAATCTTAGATCACTATTTTAAATCTTAGGAGGAAACATCCATGAATAACAATAACAAAAATAATAAGAATAAAATGAACAACCAAAAACCAGTGTCTGCACATCCAGACCCAACGACACCAAACCAATCAAATGGTGTGAACGATGAAAAGAACAAAACAGCACCAGTATCTGCACATCCAGATCCAGTAGTCCCTAACGTTCAACAAGGAGTAGAAGAGAAGAAACATGATGCAGAAAAGCATGCACCTCGTCATCCAGGAACTCCAGAATCTAAAGTTCCAGAACAACATGATGCAATCGATCCTTCTAAACCTGTGGAAGAGCAAAAACATCCTTCTGACCATGCGAAAGCACAAGAAAAACTTAGTTCTGACCACACAAACGGACAAGGAAAACTTGGTTCTGATCATACAAATAACCAAGGAAAGCATGATTCTGAACAGGAAGATTCAATGCGCGGTGAGCTGAATTATGAAGATAAAGTTGTGCAAAAAATCATCGGAATCGCAATTGAACAAGTAGACGGTTTATTATCTGCAAACGGTGGTTTCTTCTCTAATGTGGCAGGAAAACTTGTGAATACAGATAATGTAACGGCTGGGATCGAAACAGAAGTCGGTAAAAAACAAGTAGCAGTTGATATGGATGTCATTGTGGAATATGGCAAAGATATCGAAAAAATCTTTGAAGAAATGCAAGAAATAATCGGCAAAGAAGTAAAAAATATGACACACTTAGAAGTGATCGAAGTTAACGCTAACGTAGTGGACATCAAAACAAAAGAAGAATTTGAAAAAGATCAAGAAACGGTGCAAGACAAAGTAACTGACGCAGCGAAAAAAACCGGTGAATTTGCTTCGAATCAAACAGATAAAGTAAAATCAGCAGCTGGAAGCGGCGCACAAAAAGTAAAAGAAAATACAGAACCACGGGTTCAGTAATAAGGAAGTAAAACATTAGGAGGAACGAAACATGGGATTTATTTGGTCACTTATCGTCGGAGGAATTATCGGAGCAATTGCAGGAGCAATCACGAATAAAGGTTCTTCGATGGGGATTATTGCAAATGTCGTAGCAGGTTTAGTTGGATCAGCACTTGGTCAAGCATTATTAGGTTCTTGGGGACCAAGTATTGCAGGAATGGCAATCGTGCCATCATTGATTGGTGCCATCATTTTAGTACTAATCGTATCATTCTTTGCTCGAAAACTGTAAAAAGACTTTTAAAAGAGGTCGTGAAAAAGCTGTTCTTCATCAAGTAATAAGAACAGCCAAACAAAAATAGCTTCTCATATTTTTTATTTGGTTGGGCTTATTATCGAAGATGCAAGCTTTTGAACACTGTTTATTCGGAATAAGAGGCTGTGACAAGACTTTTGTCACAGCCTCTTATTTATGCGGGCAAATTCCCAATTAGATTTTTAAAAGTTTTTCCTTAAATGTGTCCTTGTTGATTGCTATAAGACAGCTTTTTCACAACCTTTTAATAAAACAATGCCTCCCTAAATTTTCTTGAGATAGGAAAGGTGAACATACAAAATAATACGACCACTTGGAAAACCCAGATGATCCACAAATGGATCGTATGATACTGATGAAGTAAAAAGCAATGGATCAGAAACTCAAAGAGATTGAAAAAGACAAGGAAGAAATATATCTCTTTTTTACTCTTGTCTGTTTTAGCCAATAATAGCTCGTAAAGTAATCTAGACAAACAAATAGAAGTAAACAAAGTTTCGTAAGAGCCGTAATCGCATCATGTTGCTCTGCTAGACGATTGACGAGCAGGAAAAATGTTGGTAATGGAATATAGATCACGAGTAATGAAAGAAAAAAGTAAACAATAAATGGCATACTATTCCTCCTAATTGTGTGAGTTCGCCCTCATTTTAAAATAACGATATTTGTTTGTGAAGCTTTTTCATGCCGTAACAAATGTTATCTAATGTATTTTTAAATAAATAATCATTATTATCAAAATAATGTTAAAAATAAAAAAGAATAGTCCATCACTGTTATTCAAATCATTTTATCAAAACTACATAGTAAATGGTAAAAAGCAACATGACATAATATATAGAAGGCTTTACAGTATATATGGGAGTTTACTAAAAAAGAATGGAGTAAGAGTTAACACAATGGGCCATTAGCTGAAGTTTTAAGCACTTCAAGGTATGAAACAGAATGGCCTGTAATACTACATGATTATTTAGACTGCTCAAACTGCTATCAGTCTGGTGGAATGAATAAAGTATTATACTAAAAGCAGATCCAACTACAACGTAACAGGAAACCTGTTGTATCAGGAAAAGTGATAGTACATGGAGAAGAAAAGGCCCCCTTTGTATGAGTCAGTACATATCTTATTTATAGATAAAACGGTATTCAATCGAAATAAAAAATCTGAATAATAGACGTAAATAACTTCTAAAAGTCTCACACATCTATCATTCAGATTATTTTTTATTTACTGTTTGTTCTACTTTATTTTATTCTTCTGGTATAGTATTCGAGTCATTTTTATAGGTCAACAAATCACCCGGTTGACACTCCAAAACTTGGCAGATTTTTTCGAGAGTGGAAAAACGGATGGCTTTTGCTTTTCCATTTTTTAGAATAGAGATGTTTGCCATCGTAATGCCCACTTTCTCACTCAATTCAGTCACACTCATTTTTTTTTGAGCTAATACTACATCTAAATTAACGATAATTGCCATGTCGCACCTCACACTGTCAAATCATGATCTGTCTTAAGTAAAATCGCATGTTCAAGCAGTTTTTCCAGCACGCTTGTTAATGTGTATACTGCAAAAGGAATGAATACGACAGCGATTCCTACCAACATCAAACCTGGAGCATCGTCTAAATCCGCTACTTTCATAAATTTAGGAAGTAAGCCAAAAAAAGCGAAACCAATAAACAAAATGGTTCGTTCGATTTTTTTTAGTATGTTTAAGCTTTGAGTGGAAAAAACTTGGTTATCTTCGATTTTTTTCAATAGTTTCAATAAGAAATAAGCAATAACGATCCCTAGGAGAAGGGCAAAGTAAATGACAGAAACAAATAATGTGGTCTGCCAATCAAAATTGAATCCTTTTTCGCTTGTAGCGATCTGAGTGTAAAAAAGTACGCCGAACAAAATAAATACGGCACTTATACCTAAAACGACAAATTTTAATAGCAATGTTTTAAATTTCATTTTTATCCCTCTTTTATCTTTGATAGCTAAAATATAGCAGAATAATTATTGTAAAACAACTATTTTTTATCGAAAAACAATAAAAATATATCGTTTATAAAAAATGATAGAGTATGAGGGTGTGGAGTGCATTTAACAGCTTTTTTTGATTGTAAGAAACATTTAAAACCAGTTATTTTAGATTCTATGTGTGTCTCTTCTATAATGCTAGTTTAGATGCCTGGGATTATATTGGACAATACAGTTGGAGGATTTTTTATTCTCTAGCGAAGAGAAGTGTAAGTTAACAGAACTGTATGAGAAAAAAGACAACTACGTAGTAGCTAACCGATTCATTAATTTTTTCAAGTTCATGTTTATTTACGTATCAGAATTTTTCTTATTCAATGGTTTGGTGTAATCATCACTTATTTGTCTTTTATTGCTTATACAATGTTATACAATGTTATACAAAAGGAAAATCAAGCATTGACGCATGGGGTGTGGTACTATCTAGCTGAAATAGCTTAATAAGCGCAAGTAGATGCATTGGATTAGTTTATAAATCAAAAGTGTTAGAGGTATTAAGAAGAAGTAGAAAAATAAAATGGATTGCCGAATAAAAAGTACCATAAATCCTAAAACATGTGCCAACAGATAGATGGTAGATGTTTATTTTTTTCGATAATTTTGTAACAAAAATACGAAGATGAAAAAGAATAGAGATTCCCATAATGTAGTAGTCCAACTGAATTCTTTACTGATACCAAATACCATATTTCCTAGATTTGATACAATCAAATAGCCAATCGTTATGATCAATGAATAGTACAATCTTTTCATCATAGGACATACCTCGTTTTTATTTATATGAATAGTATAAACCAAAGAAGTGAATAAGAAAAATGATAATATAAAAATAAAGTAAGAACGCATTAAAGTAACTAAAGTTATTTATTGTATTTTTTAATTCTCCGAAAAAATTTAATAAATAAATAGAATCTTGTAATAATAACTGAGCATAATCTTTGCAATTTTTAATCTTGAATAATATCCTTTAAGTATAGCCAGCAATCAAAAGTAAATAGAGAATAAGTAAGCAATTGTTATTTCAGTACCAGACTGGCAATAAAACGCCGTTATGATCCAGCAATGTTTGGTAGCGCTTTATTTACTGGTGCTATGCTAACTGTTCGCTATCTATACTGTGATTGTCGGTAGAGTTATTTACAGGGTAAAAATAAGTTTATAGGAGGTGGAAAATGAATAAGGGGTTAAAAATAATCGGTGTTATCATGAGTTTACTGCTACTTTCAGTATTTCTAGCGATTGCGTTGATCAATGCGCCGTATATTATGCCTGAACAATTGGAACGATTTCGCTTCTTTACTTTAACGAATTACTACATGCAACAATATATTTTCTGGGCAGCTGTAGTATTTGCCGTTCTTGCTATTATCATCTTGCTAGTCGTTCTTTTCTATCCAAAGTCAAGAGGAACTTTCGTTATGAAACGGGAAGATGGCAAACTAACAATCGACAAAAAAGCGATCGAAGGGTTGGTACGTTCCCATTTACACGAAGAAGAGTTCATTCATTCACCTAAAGTACGGATACGTTCAACGAAAAATCGAATCCATATCCATGTCAACGGAGACTTGAAACGAACTTCTTCATTAGTAGGGAAAACAGGTGTATTGATGCAAGACATCGAAGAAGAAGTGACTAGAGTACTTGGAACAAAAGAAACGGTCAAAGTGGCAGTCACATACAGCGGTTATGAAGAACAAGAAGATACAAGAGACTACAAGCACTCTCGAGTGGAATAGGAGGGCCAAATAATGAAAGAACTATTTTCAGCATACAAGCTCCCTATTATCTTTGGGGGGCTTGGACTACTGCTAGCTGTTTTATGGTTAACGATTGGATTTTTCAAGACATTGTTGATCATAATCATGACAGCAATTGGCGCAGGAATCGGTTTTTATTTGAAACAGACAGGAATAGTTGATCAATTTTTTAAATCATAGGAGGAAACAAAGATGGAAAACAAAAACATGAATACAACAAATGGATCAGTTTTGGCAAATGAAAAAGGAGAAAACCGCATGATGAATGGTGAATTGACTTATGAAGACAAAGTCATCCAAAAAATCATCGGTTATGCATTGAAAGATGTAGATGGTCTATTGACATTAGATGGCGGATTTTTCTCAAATATGGCTGAAAAATTAGTCAACACAGATAACGTAACAGCAGGTATCAATACAGAAGTAGGTAAGAAACAAGTAGCTGTGGATCTAGATGTGATCGTAGAATACGGTAAAGACATCGAAGATATTTACAACCAAATCAAAGAATTAATCAGTACTGAAGTAAACAATATGACACATTTAGATGTTATCGAAGTGAATGTGAATGTTGCAGATATCAAAACACAAGAAGAATACCAAAAAGATCAAGAAACAGTACAAGACAAAGTAACAGAAGCAGCAAAATCAACAGGACAATTTGCTTCACGCCAAACAGATAAAGCAAAATCTGCTGTAGGCAAAGGTGCACAAAAAGTCAAAGAAAATAACGAACCACGTGTACAATAAGAAGTAAGAAGTCAGTTAGGAGGAATTTAAAATGGGATTTATTTGGGCATTAATCGTCGGCGGTATCATTGGAGCAATTGCAGGAGCAATCACGAATAAAGGATCATCAATGGGAATCATCGCAAACATCATTGCTGGTTTAGTAGGTTCAGCAATTGGACAAGCTTTACTAGGGACTTGGGGACCAACAATTGCAGGAATGGCTATCATTCCATCATTGATCGGTGCAATCATTTTAGTATTAGTCGTTTCATTCTTTGCACGTAAATTATAAGCAAATTGAAGAAAAACTTATGTTGAAATGAAGAACAAATTTGAGAACCGTAGCGAAACTCGCTGCGGTTCTTTTTTATATATTTTATATGAAGTATTCTTTATTCCTTATGAAAAAATATCTTTAAAAATAAAAAAAGACGAAAATAAACGAGAGTGTAAAATATTTTGTGTAAATGAAAAAATCCATACAAAAAAGGAAGTCG
>OKPQ01000335.1_pt1 | contig 12998 bp, 10 predicted proteins | sample 1611121 | NCBI WGS metagenome assembly OKPQ01 (sample SAMN04436712, study PRJEB24849) | human gut metagenome | biome: human gut; feature: NICU; material: stool | host: Homo sapiens | place: USA: Saint Louis, MO | collected 2010-08-16 | reverse complement strand
CGAATATCGCGGTGTGGTTCGCCAACGGCTATTTGCTCTCCGCGGCGATGACGTTAGCCATCTTCGCGGCGCTGGCGGCACGCGTGGGCTATCGCCCGGTGTTTCTGGCCGGGCTTACCACCTTTACGCTCACCTCACTCGGCTGCGCGCTGGCAACCACGCCGGAGATGTTAACCGGGATGCGAATTCTGCAGGGCATCGGCGGCGCGGCCACCCTCAGTATCGCCCCGGCGATCCTGCGTTCCGTTTTCCCGGCTCGACTGCTTGGCCGCATTCTGGGGCTGCACGCCCTGCTTATCGCCTCCAGCACGGCGATTGCACCCGTTCTCGGCGGAACAATACTGGACGCCCTGAGCTGGCAGTGGCTGTTCGCCATTAACATTATTCCGGGCAGTATCGCTCTGCTGCTGGCATGGCTGGCCCTGCCGCGGGCATCGGCTACTGACCGATCGCCCTTTGATGCACCGGGCGCCGTGCTTTCCGCCGTGCTGTTAGGTTCCGCGATCATGATGGCCGACAGTCTTCAGCACGTGACGCAACACCTTAACCGGGCCGCCGTGTGCTGGGGCGTACTTGCTCTGGTGAGTGCCCTCGCCTTTATCTGGCATGTCCGTCGCGCGCACAGTCCCATCCTGCCGCCCGTGATGTTCAAAAATGCACGCTTCACCCTCGCCGCGCTGACCTCGCTGGCGTCGTTTGTGAGCCAGGGGATCACGTTTGTCGCGCTGCCGTTCCTGTTTCAGAGCGTCTATGGCTACAGCCCTGTGGTTTCCGCACTGCTGTTCACCCCGTGGCCGATTGGCATTGTGCTGATCGCGCCGCATGCGGGACGCTGGGCAGATACGATTTCCGCGCCGCTGATCTCGACCCTCGGGCTGATGATTTTTGTCGGTGGATTGGTCCTGCTGGCGACGTTGCCAGACAGCCCTTCCGCATGGAATATCTGCCTGCGCAGTCTGGTTTGCGGTATTGGGTTTGGCTGCTTCCAGAGCCCCAATAACCGGGAGATGCTCTCTAACGTGGCGCGGGAATATGCCAGCTATGCCTCAGGAGTGTTGTCTATCGTCAGGACGTTCGGCCAGTGTCTCGGCGCCGCCACGGTGGGCGTACTGCTGGCCGCGACGGCGGGATGGGACCATCAACATGCCATCCAGGTTGCACTGTGGATAGCCGTCATCGCCTCGACGGGATCGGTGTTGTTTAGCCTGAGCAGGCTTCGCCCGGCGGTGAGGGCATCAGCCTGATTCGCCCGGCGGCGCTATGCTTGCACGGACCTACGGGTTTTGTAGGTCGGGTAAGCGCAGCGCCACCCGGCAAGAAAGACGGCGCAATTGTTGATGACAGGGGTTGTCATCAATCTCCATCTATTGGACGCTCGTTCCACGCATCGCTGAATTGAATATTACCGTCCAGAATTTTCCATGTGATTTTTGCATATCGCAAAGATACATTTTCCATGTGCCCAGTACCGGGACAATCTCTTGTATCATGCATTATTGGAGTTATTGAAATGACTTTCACGCCTTCCATAAGGATGTTGAAGTATTCAACTTCCTGACCAGCATCATTGATGTGATAGAATTTTAATTCAGCACTTTGAAGCGTCTGACCAGTTGCTACGGCTTTGTATAGATAGGGTGACGACGAATCAATAGCTTTTGTTAAACTGAATGCTGAGTGTTGCCTTGTTCCTGTAAGTTTACCTGTTGCCCCATCTGTCGGAATGCTCAGATTATGGATCAAGTCTCTAAGCTCTATGCTTCCTTCACGTTTTGCTACGTCAGAACCGCCTCGAATCATTGCTCCGCCATCGTCTTTCAAAAAGAGGTGAACTGGTACAGCCATTTCTAAATCTCCTTATGCTAATTAGTCCCTTGTTCCATTTGCTATGAGGTTAATCACTGGCATGATCGCTATACCATCCGCATAGAACAGATCAGAATTAGTGAATGAATAAACCTTGCCCGTAATTTTTACATTGACCGTGTTCCCATAAGCAGAAGCTGTAACAGTGCTTGTATTGGCCTCAAGGAATGGTGAACGATCTTCAAGGTCTTTCATAATGTTCCCGCTGTTGTCTTTATCTAAATAGAAGCGGTAAACATCAGAGACCGTTGCGCCTCCATCGTCATACTTTGTAATGTACAGTGTGACGGTATCAGATAGTTTCTGTTTGCTTACAAAGCTATCGTGAGGAGGAGCATAAAAATAGTATTGGTATGCCAGAAACCCACAAACAACGAACAAAAGAATCGTTGTGAGTAAGCAGTGAAGCCGTTTAATAACCGTGTTTCTTTGCATAATCGATACCTTGCCTTATCCAAAACTGATCGCGAGGATCATCCCCATAAGGCGGTTTTTGATACCAGTGACCCCATTTCTTTTTAGAGGTTTTAGCTCTTTCCTGCGCCCATCCAGCACCCATCAACAACGTTTCTGATGGGATCCCGGCGGCATAGCCAGCCGAACCATAATTGAAGTTCCCAAAGTTTGCTAGCTCAGGGTGTCCTTGTTTGTAATCCCACGGCCCCTTATTTCTTACTTTTTGATAAAACCAAAGATAAGTCGTTGGGATAGCCATGTCTCTACTCATACCTTGCGCTCTTGCAATCCTCATGTTTGCCAAAACAAGCGCGATTCCTTCTTTTGGTAACAAAGGTATAACAGCCATATTAACCCTTCATTATTCATGGTTATAAAATCGCTATCATACGCTTTTGCAATAGTAAAAAAGATATCTGTTTCCAGATAAATGACGGGAAAATACCTATCTAAGTTATTGATCGCATTAAATATCAAAGAAACTTAGCCTGAGCAGGCTGCGCCCGGCGGTGAGGGCATCAGCCTGATTCGCCCGGCGGCGCTACGCTTGCACGGACCTACGGGTTTTGTAGGTCGGGTAAGCGCAGCGCCACCCGGCAAGAAAGACGGCGCAATGGTTTACTCCAGCGCCAGCAGCGCAAAGCTCGCCAGCCAGTGCCCCCCACTGTAGTGGCTGCCCACCACATGCCCGACGCTTGCCGTCAGGTGTTTCGCCACCGCATCGCGCAGCGCCGGTTGCGCCGGGTGGCTGGCAGGAAGCGCTTTCGCAATGTGCTTCATGCACCACGCGCGGCTGAGGTTTAACCCGTCAAGATGGGCAATTTTCGGGTCGGTACGATCGCTCACCTCTGCCGGGTTCATCAGTGCCGCAACGGAGCCAACATCCGGCAGAAACGCGTCAAACCACGCCGGGAAGTCCTTTGACACCTTGCTCATCAGCAGCGCTTCCGTCAGCGCACCGGAAATATACTCATCACCGCCGGGTTCGTAGTGGGCCGGATAGCGCGTGTCGGCAAGATAAAACCGCTCGGCCGAGGACAGAATAGCCTGCTCAAGCGCGCTGTCTTCTACGGCTCGGGCGTAATCGAGCGCCAGCGCGAGCGCAAATGCGGTGTTGTAGTGCGTCCCGACGCGGATCGGATAGGTGAGCTTAGCAAGATAATCCACGAGCCGGTTGCGAATGTCCTGGGTGAGCGGCGCCAGCGTCTGATACCAGCCTGCGGCCTGCGGCAACGACGACTGTTTTAACTCCTGAGCCAGCGCCAGTAGCCAGCCGTAGCCATACGGCCGCTCAAACGAGGCGCGGAACGGCGCGGTGAAATAGGCCAGCTCCTTCGCCACGTTTTCTTCGGTCAGGTGCTCGTTGACAAGCGCGACGATCGCTTCCCGGCACGGCAAGTCGGGATAGAGACGCACGCAGCGCAGCAGCAGCCAGTATCCGTGCACCGCCGAATGCCAGTCGAAACAGCCGTAGAAAATCGGGTGCAGCTCGCGTGGCGGCAGCACGTCGCCATCATCATTCAGCAGGTGCATGATGTGGTTCGGGTATTCCTGGCGCAAATAGGTCAAAGGCATGCGGGCAAACGCGTCAGCCTGATGTTGCGTTAATTCCATGACAGCTCCTTAGCGAAACACGAGGAAATACATTAAGAACACGTTCACCACCAGCAGGGTTAACGCGGTCGGGATCTGGATCTTGATCACCTGATATTTGTCCTTCAGCTCCAGCAGCGCGGCGGGAACGATATTGAAGTTCGCGGCCATCGGCGTCATCAGCGTGCCGCAATAGCCCGCGTACATGCCAATCGCCAGCAGCGGCGCCGGGTTGCCGTGATGCACGTTAATCAGGAACGGCAAGGCGATACCGGCACTTAATACCGGGAAAGCGGCAAAGGCGTTACCCATGATCATGGTAAACAGCGCCATCCCCACGCAGTAAATGACCACCAGCATAAAGCGGTTATCCGGGTTCACAAACAGGCTCACCACCTTTTGCACCGAGTCACCCGTGTTCGCCACCACAAAGACCCCGCCAAGCATGGCCAGCATCTGCGGCAGGATCACCGCCCAGCCAATGGTATCGACAAGGCGACGAGACTGGCGAACCGCATGCAGCGGCGTGCCTTTGGTCAGCCACCAGCCGGTAAGGATCGCCGCAACGCAGGCCACACAGAGCGCCGCCAGGGTGAGCTGTTTCTGATCGAGCAGGAACACGCCGCCAACCGACACCCCTTTCAGGAACAGGGTGCCGATCACCGTCACTACCGGGATCATCAGGGCGGGCAGGAACAGCCAGTGCTTCAGTCTGTTCGAAGAGGCGACGCGCTCCTCCTCGGTGGACATTTTATAGTGCCCTTTCCCGACCAGGCCAAAGCCCGCCAGCAGCGCGATAACAATGACGCCGCCGCCGATAATCCGGTACGCCAGGGATTTACCCAGCTCCTGCACCATCAGGTCGCCAAACAGGAAGATCCCGCCAAACAAGAACCAGAACAGCGCGGTGGTAAAACGCTTCGGATTGGCGCGATCGCGAAGGGTCATCACGACCAGCAGCATCACGACAAAGCCAATCAGGTAATACACACGGTTAATGGAGATAAGCGTGATCATTGCGCGGCCTCCTGCGTACCCTGTTCGGCGCGCCAGGCCATGACGTCGCGACGGATGCTGGCATCGAGGCGCAGCAGGCGCGTCATATGAATAATCAATGCCGCAATGGCGGTTGGAATGGCCCACAGGCCGATATGCAGCGGTTCGATGCCCTCAATGCCGTTTTCCTTCAGGAACGCGTCAATCAGCAGCACCGCGCCAAAGGCAATAAAGATATCTTCCCCGAAGAAGACCGCAATGTTGTCACACGCGGCGGCATGGGCTTTGATTTTGTCGCGGATGTGCTGCGGGAGTTCGCCGTATTCGTTCAGCGCCGCCCCTTCGGCCATCGGCGCCAGCAGCGGACGGACCGTCTGAGCATGACCGCCCAGCGACATCAGCCCCAGCGCGGCGGTGCCTTCACGCGCCACAAAGTAAAGCATCAGAATGCGCGCCGAGGTGGCGCTGGCGATCTTCGCCACCCAGGCCTGGGCGCGCTCCTTAAGCCCGTAATATTCCAGCAGACCAATTACCGGCAGGATCAGAATGAAGGTGGCCAGCGAGCGGCTGTTCACGAACTTCTCGCCGAAGGTCTCCAGCAGCATGCCGAAATCCATACCGACCAGCAGACCCGTCGCCAGCCCCGCGACCACAACCACCAGCAGCGGGTTGAAGCGCAGTGCAAAACCAATGACCACGATCGGTATCCCGATCAGCGGCAACAGCGTAGTACCGTCCATAACGTTTACCCTATCGAAAGTGAGCGTTGCGCGCCGACGGCTATTTTTTTAATTTGCGGCGAGCGATGTTGTGTTTTTCGTCAGGTTTGGCAAACCTGCGCTAAAAAGCTATATCTGAACCTCAAAAACATGTAAACAATTTATCAATAAAATGTTCTTATTTTATCGATGAGTTTACATTTCTGGCTAAGGAACGTTATGACTTCAGAAAAGAGTGCTAGCCCCCATCACGACGATATCAACGACGGCCGGATCGTCTCCTCCCGCCATCTGGTGTCCGAGCGCTGCGCGGAGCTGTCAGAGCTGGAATACGCGCTGATCATGACCAGCAACGCCTTCAACAAATGGATGGTGCGCTGCATGACCGCAGCGGGCGAGCCCGACATGGGCGCCTTTGACGTCTCGCTGCTGCATCACGTGAACCACCGCGATCGCAAGAAAAAGCTGGCCGATATCTGTTTCGTTCTCAACGTGGAAGATACCCACGTGGTGACCTACGCCCTGAAAAAGCTGGTCAAAGCGGGCTACGTGACGAGTGAAAAAGCGGGTAAAGAGCTCTTTTTCTCCACCACCGAGGAGGGGAAAGCGTTGTGCATGAAGTACCGGGACGTTCGGGAAGCGTGTTTAATTGCGATCCACGCGGAGAGCGGAATTGCCGGGAAATCGATTGGGGAAACCGCGCAGCTGTTACGCACGATCTCCTCCCTGTATGACACCGCCGCCCGCGCGGCGGCATCACTCTGAGGCTAAGGACGTCTGAACAGGGTAATGCTGCGTCCGGCCAGTGCGTACTCGACGGTTTCGATGATCGCGGTCCCCGTGGCGTCATCCGCCGTGGAGAGTTCCAGCACCCATCCCCCTTCGCCAAATTGTGGGATCTGGAACGGCACGGTGCCTTCAAACGGATTGAACAGCATCAGCACGTCGTGCCAGATGCCCTCCTCCTGCTGAAGATCCGGCCTGCTGATGGAGACTCCGAGCGTCGAGCCTTCATCCCACTGCTCGGCCTGTTGCGGACCGCCGCCGGCATTGAACCAGCGGATCTCCAGCCCGTCGCGCCAGCTTTCGCGACGCAGCAGCGGCTGCTGCGCGCGCAGGGCGATCAGCCTTTGGGTAAACTCGCGCAGCGCGGTGTCGTTGTCAGAGAGTCCCTTCCAGTTGATCCATGAGATCTCACTGTCCTGACAGTACCCGTTATTATTGCCCTTTTGCGACCGGCCAAACTCGTCCCCGGCCAGCAGCATCGGCGTACCGTGAGACAGCAGCAGCGTGGCCAGGAAATTACGCTTCTGCCGCTCCCGGGTGGCAATGATCTCCGGGTTCCCGGTTGGCCCTTCCTCGCCGTAGTTATACGACCGGTTATCGTTGTGGCCGTCGTTATTGTCCTCACCGTTGTCGGCATTATGCTTCTCGTTGTACGAGACCAGATCGTTCAGCGTAAAGCCGTCATGGGCGGTGATGAAATTGACGCTGGCCCACGGGCGACGCCCGCGCAGATCGTACAGGTCGCCGGAGCCGAGCAGACGCGCGGCAAAGTCGGTTGAGACGTTATCTCCCTTCCAGTACTCGCGCACGGTGTCGCGGTATTTGTCGTTCCACTCCCCCCAGCCCGGCGGGAAACCGCCGACCTGATACCCTCCAGGACCGATATCCCAGGGCTCACCAATCAGCTTCAGTCGGGATAACACCGGATCCTGGGTCATGGCGTCAAAGAAGCCACCGCGCGGATCAAACCCTTCGGGCTCGCGACCCAGAATTGTCCCGAGGTCAAAACGAAAACCGTCGATATGCATCGATTCCGCCCAGTAGCGCAGGGAATCCATCACCATCTGCAGCACGCGCGGGTGCGAGGTATTCACCGTATTCCCGGTACCGGTATCGTTGATGTAATACCGGTGCTGGTCCGGCAGCGTGCGGTAATAGCTGTAGTTATCAATCCCTTTAAACGAGAGCGTGGGGCCAAGTTCGTTGCCTTCCGCCGTGTGGTTATACACCACATCCAGAATCACCTCGATGCCCGCGTCATGGTACGCGCGCACCATATCGCGAAAGCCCTGGATCCCCGCGGGTCCGTAATAACGTGACGCCGGGGCAAAAAAGCCCAGCGTGTTATAGCCCCAGAAGTTCTTCAGGCCACGGTCGAGCAGGTGTTGATCGTCCGGGAACCAGTGAACCGGCAGCAGCTCTACCGCGGTGATGCCCAGGCTCTTGATGTAGTCGACCGAGGCTTTATGCCCCATCCCCTCAAACGTGCCGCGCAGTTCGGGCGGTATGGCCGAGTTGAGCTGGGTAAATCCTTTCACATGGCTCTCATAAACGACGGTATGAGGCCAGGGGACGTTTGGTCGGTTAGTGTCCTGCCAGTCAAAGGCATTGGGGTCGATGACCCGGCATTTCGGCGTAAACGGCGCGCTGTCGCGCGTGTCAAAGCTCAAATCTAACTCGTCGTGCCCCAGCTCATAGCCGAAATGGGCGTCGTTCCAGTCGATATCGCCCACCAGTTCACGGGCATAAGGGTCAATAAGCAGCTTATGCGGGTTAAAACGATGACCGTTTTCCGGATCGTAAGGGCCGTAGACGCGATAGCCGTACAGCGCGCCGGGCTTCAGATCCGGTACGTAGCCGTGCCAGATCTCGTGGGTATACTCCGGGAGTTCCAGCCGGGCGATTTCTGTTTTCCCGGACGGGTCAAACAGACAGAGTTCCACCCGCTCGGCGTGAGCAGAGAACAGCGCGAAGTTGACCCCCTTCCCGTCATAATTCGCCCCCAACTGCTGGCCATGACCGGCCCGAATTTCAAACGTTGTATCCTTAGCCATTTTCGTTCTCCACGATTATTCGCAGGTAAGCAGAACCAGTACACATCCCTTTTCTGACGTTAAATCCAGCGTCTCTTGCAGAATGCGGCTTTCACCGCTGAACAGATCCCGATAGCGCTTCCCGGCCAGTTCTGCAGGGATTGCTACCGTGGTATTCACCCACAGCCTGTCGTGACCGGTGATGTCAAACACCAGACGCGGCACGGCAACGATCAGCGCCTCATCGTCCTTAACGCGGGCATAAACAATCAGATTCTCCTCACGCTCACCGGTCACCTTAAGCGGCAGCCAGTCACCGTAATGGAAAAGTGAGGCGTAATGCGGTCGAAGCCGTAACAGCGTGGCGGTAACGAACTGTTTTACCCTTCCGTCCCGCCAGCAGGCCGGGTCGTTAAACACGCGGGCATCCGCCGCGCTGAGGTGTCTTTCCAGGGCCGGGAAGTCCGGCTCCCGGCGGTTATCGGGGTCGACAAGGCTAAAGTTAAGCGCCTCGCTGCCCTGATAGATATCCGGCACACCGGGTGCCGTCAGCTTGATCACCGTCTGGCTGAGGCTGTTCATCAACCCGGCGCGGATAAAGGGCTGCATCGCCTCGCTGAAATCCTTCAGAAACGGGCTGTTGTCCGGGGAAAGCAGGTGCCGCGCGTAGCTCAGCACCACGCTCTCATAGCTCTCGTTGCTGTCGATCCAGTCAGTGCGCTGTTTCGCCTCGCGCAGCGCTTTCTCCAGGAATCCGAGGAAACGCGCTTCCAGTGATTTAAGCCCGTCCACGTCGTCGGGAGACAGCGTGGCGGGCCAGACACCCGCCAGCGCCTGGTAGATCATCCAGGTGTCAGCGGCGTTCGGCGCGGTACCGTCATTAAGGAAACGCACCTGGGTCTGGTTCATCTGTCGCCAGCGGGCCAGGTTTTCCCCCCACTGTTCCGGGGCTTCCGTCAGGGTGTAAAGACGCGCCCGGGCATCTTCCCCGCGCTTGGTGTCGTGCGTGGAGGTGCCAAGCAGCGCGTCGGGCTGACGGGCAAGACGAATGCGCATCTCCTGGTGAAAGCGGGATAGCGAGAACGCGCGCGGCGTCGGGTCGGCGCCCACTTCATTCAGCGCCAGCTCCAGGTTGTGGCGAAAGAACAGCGTGTCTTCAACGGACTTCGCCATCAGCGGCCCGGTCAGCTGCTGGAAGCGGGTTCTGAACAGCGCGGCGCTCTCGCGGCAATCTTCCGGCAGGTCGCCGGTAAGAATGCGGACAATCAGGCTGAGCGCCGCTTCAGAGGTCTCCACGCTGGCGACCACGCGGTTGAGCAGCGCCACGTCCGGCGGGGTTAACCCCTCGCGAGTGCCATAGGTGCGGTACACCGGAAAAGCGATAAGCAGTTCGCGCAGCGCGTGGCGGATCTCATCGCGCGGCAGCGCAACGTCATTGCGCCGGGCCAGATCAGCCGCAATCGTGAGCAGCGTGGTGAATTCACCCTCAAAATTGCGATCGGTCATCAGGCCCTTAGCGTCCCGCAGTTCAGCGTGGCGATCGACCGTGCCCCCCAGCGTCTCGTCGTGGATTTTCTCCAGGCGCGGCAGGTTAGCGTCGTCGACCAGCACCTCCGCCAGCGAGGCGATAAACTCATAGCCGGTAGTGCCGGAGACCGGCCAGTCTGTGGGGAGCTGTTCTCCCTTCGCGAGAATTTTTTCGACCGTAATGTAGCAGTCGGGTCCGGTTGCCTGCCGCAGGCGCTGCAGATAGCCCAGCGGATCGGCCAGGCCGTCGATATGGTCAATGCGCAGGCCATCCACCACGCCCGCATGGACCAGTTCAAGAATAAGCCGGTGCGTGTCGTTGAAGACCGCCTCATCTTCAACCCGAACGCCAACCAACCCGGTGATCTCAAAGAAGCGCCGCCATGAGAGCTGTTTTGGCGCTTCGCGCCAGGACATCAGCCGCCAGCTTTGTGCGTCGTGCAGCTCGGCAATGCTCTTTTCCTCGCTGTACGTGCCGGGGTTGAGCGGGTATACGGCGTCATAGTAGACCAGGGCGGCCTTTTTTGTGACAGGGTCACGTTTTAGCGTAATGGCTCCCTTCTCCAGCTCCTCCTCAAAGGTATCGCCAAGAAACGGCAGCGTGAGCGGTCGCGACCAGTCGATATCAAAATAGCGCGCGTAGCGGCTCTGCTGGCCATGTTCAATCACATCCCGCCACCAGGCGTTCTCGAGCGAGGTGGACATATGGTTTGGGACAATATCCAGAATCAGCCCCATGCCGGCCTGCTTAAGCGCCGCGGCCATGCGGTCAAACCCTTCTCGTCCGCCGACGGCGGGGTCAATTTCATTTGGGTTGGTCACGTCATAGCCGTGGGTGGAATCCGTGGTTGCGGTGAAAACAGGCGACGCGTAAAGATGGCTAATTCCGAGGTCTTTCATATACGGAATCAGGTCCACCACGCGATCGAAGGTCATGCCGTTGCGAAACTGAATTCGGTAAGTAGCGGAAGGGATCATAACGATGCTTCTCCATCAGCAAAGCGAACAACAATACTGTTCGGCGGTAAAACGTCGTCTACGTCCGGCCAGGCAAAGCGCGTCTCCCCCGCGAGCGCGGGCAGCCCGACGGGTCGGGTTCCGATATTCAGCGCCAGAGAGAGTGTCCCTGACGGGAAGCGCCAGCTCACCGCCACCATGCCGGGGGCCGTCACAACCACCTTGCCTTCAACGGCGCCCCCCTGTTGCAGCAGCGGAACAATATAGCGATGACGCAGCGTGAGCAGGTGGCGCGTAAAGCGCAGCCACGTTTTGCCCTCGTCGGTGGCGATTTTATGCCAGTCGAGTTTTGAGCGGAGAAAGGTGTTCAGGTCATTCGGATCGGGTACGTCGTCATCGTGCCCCGCGTGGCCGGTAAACTCTTTCGCGCGCCCTTCCCGCACCGCCTTTGCCAGTTCGCCGTGAAAATCGGTGAAGAACAGGAACGGGTGCGTTTCACCGTACTCCTCTCCCATAAACAGCAGTGGGATATGGGGGGAAAGCAGCAGCGCGGCCAGCAGTACCCGCGTCTTGTCGGCACCCGCCAGGGAGATGAGCCGCTCGCCCTGGGCGCGATTCCCGGTCTGATCGTGGTTTTGAATAAAATCGACAAAGAACTGCGGCGGCTGCGAGTGGCACTCCACCCCACGGGATTCACCGGTTTGCAGGGACACTTCGCCCTGGTAGACAAACCCTTCGGCCAGCGCCCGGGCGAATTTTTTCTCCGGTTCAAAGGCAAAATCCTGGTAGTAAGCATGGGCTTCGCCGGTGGCAAACACGTGGGCAGCGTTGTGAAAGTCATCGTTCCACTCGGCGGTGAACAGCGGCGTGTGGCCCTGTTCATCCCGTGGATGCAGGAAAATCACGTTGCGGCTGTCTTCCGTGGTCAGGTGAACATGCCGCTGCGGGATCGCCTGACGGATCTTCTCGGCTATCTCCACCAGAACATGCGTATCCGAGGCGTCTTTAATCTGGTCGATGGCATCAAACCGCAGGCCATCCAGATGATATTCCGTCAGCCAGTAGAGCGGCGCGTCGGTAATGTACTGTCTGACCGGCTCCAGCTCATAGGCAATACCATTACCCCAGGGCGTCGTGCGCTGTGCATCGAAAAACGCCGGCGACAGCAGGGGCAGATAATTCCCTTCCGGGCCGAAGTGGTTGAGCACGATATCCAGCACCACGGAAAGCCCCAGCCCATGCGCGGCATCAATAAACGCGTGGAAATCCTCCGGTGTGCCGTAGGCGGCGTGCGGAGCATACAGCAGTACGCCGTCGTACCCCCATCCGCGGGAACCGCCGGACTGGGAGACGGGCATCACTTCAAGCTGGGTGATCCCGAGCTCTGCCAGATAAGGCAGCTTGTCGATGGCCGCCCGGAAGGTGCCCTCCGGAGTGAAGGTGCCGATGTGCAGCTCGTAGATGACCGTCTCTTCCCAGGGCCGTCCGGCCCATTCCCGGTTGACGGGCTGCCAGCGGCGGGGATCGATAACCACGGAAGGTCCGTTAACATCCCCCTTTTGCGCTCGCGACGCGGGATCGGGCACCGTCATCCCGTCCTGCAGGACAAACTGATATTCTGTCCCGTGTGTGACGCCGGGTACGTCTGCCTGGAACCAGCCACAGCCCGTTGCCGTCATCGGCACGTCGGCGTTGGCCAGACGAAGCGTAAGTTTTTTCTGTCCTTCTGCCCAGACGCGAAAACGTACAACGTCATCGGAAATAAACTCAGCACCCCACTGCTTTTGAAATGTCCTGAATTCCATTCATTGTCCTCGAATGACCCACATTTTACGCGGAATGAAGTACAAGCTTAGTTCAGGATTAAAAGTGCGTGAGCTCAGCGGATTTATCCGCTTCGTCTATTCTTTATGAAATAACTCACTACAGAGAATACTATGCAGATTCGAAAAGGATTAAATACCGACCTCGTTCGTCTTGAATGTTGTGACTTTTCTTTCACCATAAGCCACATTGCCCGAGAGCCGTTTATCCACTGTGATTTGCATATCGAAGCCGTTGCCGA
>OKPQ01000318.1_pt1 | contig 13581 bp, 9 predicted proteins | sample 1611121 | NCBI WGS metagenome assembly OKPQ01 (sample SAMN04436712, study PRJEB24849) | human gut metagenome | biome: human gut; feature: NICU; material: stool | host: Homo sapiens | place: USA: Saint Louis, MO | collected 2010-08-16 | reverse complement strand
GGCTTTTTTAAAGTTACCTTTTGGATATGTTCACGGTAGTTATTTTTCACCGCGCTGTCTTTTTAATATTTTTCTAACGATTCGGTTGAACCATGCAGCGAAAGGTTCATCGCCAGCCGCAACTGATGGCCAACAAAAATTTATTGTCTTGAAACGTAACTCCATACTGTTCATAAGAACCGAATTGCGAAGACATGGACTCTATTACTCTCGCGAATCTATGAGCCTACAAGAGGACGCGAACGGCATCCTTATTAAGGTTATCACTACTTATATCCTGTTCTCAGTAGTTCTTCTGGATGGAAGATATCGAAGATAGAACGCTGATTTTAGTTAAGGTAAGATGCGATAATTATTAACCAGCTTAATTAAAAGGACTTTCCATGGGCACAAACGAGAAGGCTGCGCCGGAAGATACCCGCTATTACCGATATGAAATTATTGGAGACAATACCCACCGAACCAGTATTCACTGCACAGAAAAAGTCGTCCAGTGCCGACGGGTGCCAGTCAGGGGGATCACGCTGACCGTAGGTGTCTTCTTTGACGGCACGGGGAATAACCGGGCGAATTCAGACGATCTGCGGCTGGCGTATGCCCACTGCGCCGGTCTGGTCGGCGAGGATCGTGCCAGGGCGTGCGAGAAGTATGAAAAGCATGCCAGAGCAGGGTTGAGGAACGCCAGCTGGCAGGGTGGCCCCACTAATATTTCGCGGCTTTTCGATCTTTACCAGCAGCATAATGAACTTAAAAACGGCGAAGTAGAGGCGCAGGTCAAAGCCTACGTATGTGGTATCGGCACGGCGGACGGGGAAAGCGACTCGACGATGGGTAAAGCGCTGGGCAGCAGTCTTATCCGGCAGTTTGAGGGGGTGGTGACAAAGACCGATGAGGCGCTGGATAAAATTATCACGGCGCTCAGGGAATTCATTGATGTTAACAGCACAGAGGTAGCAATAGCGAAGGTGCAGTTTGACGTGTTCGGTTTCAGCCGCGGGGCAGCGGCAGCGCGGCACTTCGCCGACCGGGTGATGAACCAGGACACGGAGATAGCGGCGGCGATAGACAAAGGGTTAGACCTGACAGGGCACCATGGAAAAGCGGCGGGAGAGGTACGCTTTCTGGGACTGTTTGACACGGTGGCGGCCATCGGGAGTCTGCTGAACTTCTATGGCATCAACGGGCGCAGCAACCCCGGCGTCAACCTCGAACTGCGTCCCTCGGTGGCGCAGAAGGTGTTTCAGATAAGCGCAATGCACGAGTGCAGATATAACTTCAGCCTGAACAGCATAGCGGGGATGTGGCCGGAGCTGGCGCTGCCGGGTGCGCACTCGGATATCGGCGGAGGCTACAACGCGGGAGAGGATGAAATATCCCTGCTGACGATGCCGGACTTTGAAGTGATACCGGAAAGCTCGAATGAAATGCAGACGGCAGTATACCGTAAGGCGGAGAAGATGCGTCAGACGCTATATTCGCTGCCAGCGCTGAAGTACCTGATGCCGCATGGTGAGGTGGAGACGAAAATGATTTCGTGGCCACTGGTTAACCGGGATAAGGCACGGGCGTTTATTTTTGAGAAGAAATCCGGCGCGGCGGTATTTATGACTCGCCAGGCGGTGCCGAACGACTGGGAAAAGGTGAGTATGCGCGTGATGCTCGATGCGGCACAGAACGCCGGGGTTATCTTTGCACCAATACTCAGCAGTAACAAGGAGCTGGCACTGCCGTCAGAACTACTTCCCTTGTGTGAGAAAGCGATAGCACAGGGGCGCGCAGTCCGGCTGGGCGTAGAGCCTGAGGGCTTTACTGCAGAGGATATGCGGACCATTGGGCGTTATCTGCACTGTTCAGCGAACTGGAACATCGACTCTGACCTGAGCCTGTGGGTGAGTCCGTCTTCGGGAGAGGTTTTTCTGCGAAACCACTATGCGCCGACGGATGAACGCTCCTTCGTGTGGCCGATGGCTCCGGCCAAAGGGTGGGTGCGGACGGTATGGCGGATGGACGACCAGCAGCAGTGGGAAGACAGGGCGCGGGCGAATGCGGACGCGCTGGACGGATTTTTCTGAGGAGGCAGGGATGAAGCGATTACCTCTTATGGTAGCTGTACTGGGCGTCATAGTGCTTTCAGGCTGCCATGACCGTCGGGCAGGTGTGAAAACGCTGTTAGGGGACGGCGTGGAACAGTATGGACAGAAGCTGCCTTACGATCACTGGCACTTTAATTTTTTCTATCCAGCCAACCTGCCGGCACTGGTGACCATGGTGTATCTGGAGGACGGGGATATCCGGGAAAGTATTTTCCGGCGACTTGATCCGACCGAACCCAGCCAGGGCAGCGTGGGAACATGGAGCCAGCGTGTAGGCGGTTTTCCAGCCAATTTTAATATTGGCAAGGCGCTGCCGGTCAGGATGACGGTGTGCTGGGACTCGGTTATCGACAAAAAGGCGTATGAGACGGAGATCTGGTTCAGCCGGGAGACCTGGCAGCAGATGTTCACAGCCTATCCTGATACCTATCGTCCCGGTAATACGTATTACCGAAACAAAATGATAATAGGTCTGGCCCCGGAAGGAAAAGTCAGAGTATGGCTGAAGGATAACCGTAATCCTGTTGTGCTCCAGCATCCCGCCAGGCAGTTCACCCTGACAGGGGATGATATGCTGATATGCAAAAACGTTCCTAACCGGATTGATTTCAGTTATATCGAGGCTAATGGTTACGATCCATTCATCCGCACTTTTATCGAGGGGAAGCGCTATCCGTATGGTAACTGGTAGGGAGGTTGCTTTCCGGCGAGCCGAGGGCGACGCGCTGGACGGACTTTTCTGAGGAGGCAGGGATGAGACGATTACCGCTGGTAGCGGTCATGTTGGGTTTCGTATTACTCGCCGGTTGCCACGATCGCCGGGAGGGTGTGAAGTCTTTGTTAGGGGACGGCGTGGAGCAGTGGGGGCAGAAACTGCCTTTCGATCACTGGCAGTATATTTTTTCTATCCCGTCAACCTGCCGGCACTGGTGAGTCTTTATATCTGGCAAAGTAACTTGCTCCGAGCTTTCGTTAAGTTACGTAGCCATAGACCAGCCAAAGCCAGGCGACTTTAAAGAACAATGATTTTCGTTATCTCAACACACAACCTGTTGTGTGAATATGTTAGGTCGCATTGATTAAGTATGTTAAATAGTAGCTTCAAGGCACCTTTCTCATCGGAACCCCTTTTGTGCTGACAACGCTAATCTACCGAAGCCAGTTAAATTTATCTCACCCGTCCACCGAACTGCGGGAGCTGGTCGAGCGTGCCAGGGGCCGCAACGCAAAGCTGAATATTACCGGTGTACTCCTGTCTAAAGGGAGCGATGTCCTGCAAATTCTCGAAGGTTCCGAAGAGAGTGTGGTCAGGCTGTTCCATACCATTCGTCAGGACCCGCGTCACAGCGGGGTGGTTGAACTGATGCGGGACTATGGCCCGCGCAGACGCTTCGAAAATGTCGGCATGCTGCTGTTTGATCTGCAAACCCAGTCGCCGAAAGAGGTGCTGCAGTCGGTTCTGCATTACAGCAAGCTGGACAGCTATCTGACCTCTGACGATCGGGTGTTCAAATTTATCCAGACGTTTATTACCGGCAAACGTCCGTCACCGTCTGGGGCACGCTATCTCCCTGAAAAATGGACGCTGTCACCCGAAGTGCTACCGTTTGGCGAGAGTCTGGGGCTGATTGCCGGTCAGCCCTGTCAGTTTGCGCTTCAGCCCATTGTCGAGCCGTCGGAAGGGACGATCAGCTCCCTTGAAGCCCTGATACGCGGCAATGACGGCGGCAGCCCGGAGCATTTCTTCAGCACCCTCGACCCGGACAAAATCTACGAAGTTGATCTCCAGACAAAGGCGTATGCTTTTGCGCTGGCGGAAAAACTGGGGATTGGCAGCCATAAAATTGCGGTCAACCTGCTGCCCATGTCGCTGGTGAATGTGCCTGGTGCCGTCGAGTTTCTGGTCAATCAGATCAAACAACACGGGTTGCAGCCGGAGCAGGTGGTTATTGAAGTCACTGAGAACGAGATGATCTCCGGCTTCAACCAGTTCAACAGCGCCATTAAGCAGCTTCGCGGTGAGGGGGTTGGCCTGGCGATCGATGATTTTGGTTCCGGCTATGCCGGTCTTTCTCTGCTGACCCGTTTTCAGCCGGATAAAATTAAAATCGACCGGGAAATTGTCAGCGATATCCACCTCAGCGGCGTGAAGCAGGCGATTGTGCGCTCCATTATCAGCTGTTGCTCCGACCTTGAAATTACCCTGGTGGCCGAAGGGATCGAGAAGATAGAGGAGTGGTGCTGGCTCGAATCTGCCGGGATCCGCCGATTCCAGGGCTTTCTGTTTGCCCGTCCGCAGCTGAATGGCGTCGGCGATATTCACTGGCCGCATCTGATGCGTTAAGCCAAATTTCCTTCCCGTTATTTCCCCTTTGCCTGGCCTGTGCTTAAATAGCTAAAACGGTTTAACAATGTTTAGCTTAGAGGGTCACATGAAAAAAATCTGGGTACTTGGCGATGCAGTGGTGGATCTGCTGCCGGATGGAGAAGGCCGGCTACTGCAATGTCCTGGCGGGGCACCGGCAAACGTTGCAGTCGGGATTGCCCGACTGGGCGGCCAGAGCGCCTTTATCGGCCGGGTTGGCGACGATCCTTTCGGGCGTTTTATGTATCAGACGCTGGCGAAGGAGCGGGTCGATGTGCAGCAGATGCGCCTTGACCCGGCACACCGCACCTCGACGGTGGTGGTCGATCTGGACGACCACGGCGAGCGTTCGTTTACCTTCATGGTGCGCCCGAGCGCCGATCTGTTTCTCGAACCCGCCGATCTGCCAGCGTTCAGCGCCGGGGAGTGGCTGCACGTCTGTTCCATCGCGCTCAGCGCAGAGCCAAGCCGTACTGCGACGTTTCAGGCAATGACCGCCATCCGCGAGGCGGGCGGTTACGTCAGTTTCGACCCCAATATTCGCCCGGATCTCTGGCCGGATGAGAACGCCCTGCATGGCTGCCTGGAGCAAGCCCTGCAACGCGCCGACGTGGTAAAACTCTCGGTCGAAGAGCTGGCCTTTTTCACCGGCTGTGCGCAGGTAAACGACGGTCTGGAGGCGTTGATGCAGCGCTGCCCGGCGCGGCTGGTGCTGGTCACCCAGGGTAAAACGGGCGTGACGGCCTGGCATGAAGGTAGCGTAAAACACTATCCGGCCACGCCCGTTCAGTGCGTCGATACCACCGGCGCGGGGGACGCCTTCGTGGCGGGCCTGCTCTACGGCCTGGCCGCCGGGCAGGACCTGACGCCAGTTATCGCCCTGGCCCAGCGCTGCGGCGCGTTAGCCACTACCGCCAAAGGGGCAATGACCGCATTGCCCTGGCAGCACGAGCTGTAATTCCTCCCTTCACTGGCCGCCAGTCGGCGGCCTGAATTGTCGCCTCGATCACACTTACTAAAACGGTTTAGCAAAAAAGATTGCCGATCCAAAATTCACAGGTTTAGTATCAGCAACCTAAACCGGTTTAGCAATTTAGCACGTTTAATGACTTCTTTTAGGGATGCGACAAAATGTATAAAAAACGCAGACTTGCCGTGATGATAGGCATGCTGGCCGGCAGTACCTCTGTTTTTGCCCAGACCGATATGTCCAGTATCGAAGCACGCCTTGCCGCAATGGAGCAGCGCCTCCAGGACGCGGAAACGCGTGCCCAGGTGGCGGAGAAACGCGCCACGGCGGCAGAACAAAAAACACAGCAGCTGGTGGCTGCTCAGCAGCAGGCGCAAACGACAACCCAGGAGGTGGCGCAGCGCACCACCGCGCTGGAGAAGAAGGCGGATCAAAGCGGCGGATTTGAGTTTCACGGCTATGCCCGTTCAGGCCTGCTGATGAACGATGCCGCCTCCAGCAGCAAAAGCGGTCCTTACCTGACGCCAGCCGGCGAAACCGGCGGTGCAGTAGGGCGTCTGGGTAACGAAGCCGATACCTACGTTGAACTGAACCTGGAGCATAAACAAACCCTGGATAACGGGGCGACCACGCGCTTCAAAGCGATGCTGGCCGACGGTCAGCGAACCTATAACGACTGGTCTGCCGATACCAGCGATCTCAATATTCGTCAGGCCTTCGCGGAGCTGGGCAACCTGCCTGATTTTACCGGCGCGCTGAAGGGCAGTACCTTCTGGGCTGGTAAACGCTTTGACCGCGACAACTTTGACATCCACTGGCTGGATTCCGACGTGGTGTTCCTGGCCGGTACCGGTGGCGGCGTCTACGACGTGAAATGGAACGATTCGCTGCGCAGCAACTTCTCCATCTATGGCCGCAACTTCGGCAGCGTGGAGCAGACCGACAACAACGTTCAGAACTATATCCTCAGCATGAACCACTTCGCCGGCCCGTTCCAGCTGATGGTGAGTGGCCTGCGGGCGAAAGATAACGACGACCGCAAAGACACCAACGGCGATCTTATAAAGACGGACGCCGCCAATACCGGCGTGCATGCCCTGGTGGGATTACATAATGAGAGCTTCTATGGCCTGCGTGAAGGGACGGCCAAAACGGCGCTGCTGTATGGTCACGGGCTGGGTGCGGAGGTGAAAAGTATCGGCTCTGACGGGGCCCTGCTGTCTGAAGCGGATACCTGGCGCTTTGCAAGTTACGGTGTCACGCCGATCGGTGGCGGCTGGAGCATTGCGCCTGCCGTGCTGGCGCAAAGCAGTAAAGATCGCTACGTCAAAGGCGATAGCTATGAGTGGGTAACGCTCAACACCCGTCTGATTAAAGAGGTGACGCAGAATTTCGCGCTGGCGTTTGAGGGCAGCTATCAGTACATGGATTTAGATCCGCAAGGCTATAAGGACCGTAACGCCGTCAACGGCAGTTTCTACAAGCTGACCTTTGCACCGACACTAAAAGCGAGCAAGATCGGCGACTTCTTTAGCCGTCCTGAGCTGCGCCTGTTTGCCACCTGGATGGACTGGAGCAGCAAACTGGACAATTACGCCAGCGATGATGCTTTTGGCAGCAGCGGCATTAACGCCGGCGGGGAATGGCACGTTGGGGTCCAGATGGAAAACTTCTTTTAACCCATCCCGCTCCCGCCTGGCGGGAGCGGTTTAAACATCATAAAAAATGAAGTCAGGCAGAGGTATCTATGGATTTTGATAATATCGCCCGCGCGCTTATTCCGCTGCTCGGTGGCAAAGAGAACATCGCCAGCGCGGCTCACTGCGCAACGCGTCTTCGTCTGGTGCTGGTTGATGACGCGCTTGCCGATCAGCAGGCTATCGGCAAGGTCGACGGCGTAAAAGGCTGTTTTCGTAATGCCGGGCAGATGCAGGTGATTTTTGGTACGGGCGTGGTTAACAAAGTGTACGCCGCGTTTATCCGAGCGGCGGGGATCAGCGAATCCAGTAAATCAGAAGCCGCGGATCTGGCGGCGCGCAAGCTTAACCCGTTCCAGCGCATTGCCCGTTTGCTCTCCAACATCTTTGTGCCGATCATTCCCGCGATTGTGGCGTCCGGTCTGCTGATGGGCCTGCTCGGCATGGTGAAAACCTACGGCTGGGTCAATGCGGATAACGCCCTCTACATCATGCTGGACATGTGCAGCTCCGCGGCGTTTATCATTCTGCCTATTCTGATCGGCTTCACTGCCGCGCGGGAGTTTGGCGGTAACCCGTATCTTGGTGCAACGCTGGGCGGCATTCTGACCCACCCGGCGCTGACCAACGCCTGGGGCGTGGCGTCGGGTTTCCATACCATGAATTTCTTTGGCCTTGAGATCGCGATGATTGGCTATCAGGGCACGGTATTCCCGGTGCTGCTGGCCGTCTGGTTTATGAGCATCGTGGAGAAAAACCTGCGCCGCGTGATTCCGGACGCCCTAGACCTGATCCTGACGCCGTTCCTCACCGTGGTGATCTCCGGCTTTATCGCGTTGCTGATTATCGGTCCGGCAGGGCGCGCCCTGGGGGACGGAATCTCCTTTATCCTCAGCACCCTTATCGCCAACGCGGGCTGGCTGGCGGGACTGCTGTTTGGCGGACTTTACTCGGTGATTGTGATCACCGGTATTCACCATAGCTTCCACGCCATCGAAGCCGGGCTGCTGGGCAATCCGTCGATTGGCGTTAATTTCCTGCTGCCTATCTGGGCCATGGCGAACGTGGCGCAGGGCGGCGCCTGTCTGGCGGTGTGGTTCAAAACCAAAGACGCCAAAATCAAAGCCATTACGTTGCCGTCGGCGTTTTCTGCAATGCTCGGCATCACCGAAGCGGCTATTTTTGGTATCAACCTGCGCTTCGTTAAGCCGTTTATCGCCGCGCTGATTGGCGGCGCGGTGGGCGGTGCCTGGGTGGTGTCGGTGCATGTCTATATGACCGCCGTCGGGTTGACTGCCATTCCGGGTATGGCCATTGTGCAGGCCAGCTCGCTGCTGAACTATATTATCGGCATGGTGATTGCCTTCGGCGTGGCGTTTACCGTCTCACTGCTGCTGAAATATAAAACGGACTCTGAATAATGACGTTACCTTCCCGCTGGCCTGCGATCCTGCAGGCCGTTATGCAAGGTCAGCCGCGGGCGCTCGCGGACAGCCATTATCCGCAATGGCACCCCGCGCCGGTGACGGGGCTAATGAACGACCCGAACGGGTTTATCTGGTTTGCTGGCCGCTATCACCTGTTTTATCAGTGGAACCCGCTGGACTGCGAGCACCGCTTTAAGTGCTGGGGGCACTGGAGCTCTGCGGACCTGGTGCACTGGCGGCACGAGCCGCTGGCGCTCATGCCGGATGAAGAGTATGACCGCAACGGCTGCTATTCCGGTAGCGCCGTGGATAACGCGGGCGTCCTGACCCTGTGCTACACCGGCAACGTCAAGTTTGATGACGGCAGCCGCACCGCCTGGCAGTGCCTGGCCGTGGAACAGCCGGACGGAACCTTCAGGAAGCTGGGACCGGTGCTGGCGCTGCCGGAAGGCTACACCGGCCACGTGCGCGACCCGAAGGTGTGGCAGCACGACGGGATGTGGTACATGGTGCTTGGCGCACAGGATGTGCAAAAGCGCGGCAAGGTGCTGCTGTTTAAGTCAGCCGATTTGCACGCCTGGCTATCCTGCGGGGAGATCGCCGGTCACGGCGTCAACGGCCTGTCGGATGCAGGGTATATGTGGGAGTGCCCGGACCTGTTTGCCCTCGACGGGACGCACGTCCTGATCTGCTGCCCACAGGGGCTGGCGCGCGAGCCGCACCGCTACCTCAACACCTATCCGGCCACCTGGATGAGCGGGGCGTTTGACTCTTCCACCGCCCGGTTTGATCACGGTGAGCTGCACGAGCTGGATGCGGGCTTTGAGTTCTACGCCCCGCAAACCACGCTGGCGGAAGACGGTCGCCGCATTCTGATCGGCTGGATGGGCGTACCGGACGGGGAAGAGATGCTGCAGCCCACGCGGGCGCACGGCTGGATGCACCAGATGACCTGTCCGCGCGAATTACGGTACCGCGACGGCAGGCTCTGGCAGACCCCGGTGCGTGAGATGGCGGCGCTGCGCGAAGATGAACACAACTGGCAGGGGCGCGCCAGCGCCGCGCCCGCACTCGACGCGACGCGCCTGGAGTTTGAGCTGGGCGCTTCGCAGGTGAATGTCGATTTTGCCGGCGCGCTGCGCCTCAGCGTCGATGGGCAGGGCCTGCGTCTGGAACGCGCGAGCCTGGAAACCGGTGAAACGCTGACCCGCTACTGGCAGGGCGACGTCCGCCATTTACGCGTCCTGTGCGACCGCTCCAGCGTTGAAATTTTCATCAACCACGGCGAAGGGGTGATGAGCAGCCGCTATTTTCCTGTCCATCCGGCCCGGGTGCGATTCGAAGGTGCGTCCGACATCACATTACGCTACTGGTCGTTGCGCACCTGCATGATAGAATGAGGGTTTTGGCAGCCGGATCTAAGTCGTTGTGAGAAAAACAAAACGTGTCACCATCAAAGACATCGCGGAGCTGGCGGGGGTGTCCAAAGCCACCGCCAGCCTGGTCCTGAACGGTCGCAGCAAAGAGCTTCGCGTGGCGGAAGAGACGCGCGAGCGCGTGCTGGCGATTGCAAAAGAGCACCACTATCAACCCAGCATTCACGCCCGTTCGCTGCGGGATAACCGCAGCCACACCATTGGTCTGGTGGTTCCGGAGATCACCAACTACGGTTTTGCCGTCTTTTCTCACGAGCTGGAAACGCTGTGCCGCGAGGCGGGCGTTCAACTGCTGATCTCCTGCAGCGATGAAAACCCGGGGCAGGAGACGGTGGTGGTGAACAACATGGTGGCGCGGCAGGTGGACGGGCTGATCGTGGCCTCCAGCATGCTTAACGACGCGGACTACCATAAGCTGAGCGAGCAACTGCCGGTGGTCCTGTTTGACCGCCACATCAACGACAGCGCGCTGCCGCTGGTGATCACCGACTCTATTACCCCGACGACGGAGCTGGTGGCGGATATTGCGCGTCAGCATCCTGATGAGTTCTACTTCCTCGGCGGCCAGCCCCGCTTATCCCCGACGCGCGACCGCCTGGAAGGGTTCAAACAAGGTCTGCGTGATGCCGGTGTGGAACTGCGTCCGGAGTGGATCATTCACGGCAACTATCACCCGAGCTCCGGTTACGAGATGTTTGCCGAGCTCTGCGCCCGGCTGGGACGTCCGCCGAAAGCGTTGTTCGCCGCTGCCTGCGGGCTGCTGGAAGGGGTGTTGCGCTATATGGGCCAACATAACCTGTTGCAAAGCGATATCAGGTTAGCCAGTTTTGACGATCACTATCTCTATGATTCGCTGACGATCCCCGTGGATACCATTCGCCAGGATAACCGGCAGCTGGCGTGGCACTGCTTTGATTTGATTAGCAAATTAATCGAAGGGGAGACGCCGCAGCCGTTGCAGCGCAAGCTCAATGCCACCCTGCAGCGACGCTATAAGTCAGCGAAATAGCCCGGTTCGATACTTCAATAACTTTAATTAATTTAAGTTTTGGAAGCGCCGATAACCATAAGGAATAATTCTCCTTGAGGTATTGGTTTATGTCGTTGAAAAAGTCGTCCCTGATTATCCTGTTCTCGCTGCTTTTCTTCTTTGTTGTCAGCATTGTCACCAGCGTTGGCCTCATCATTAAAAGTAATAATTCCCTGGATAACGTCAACAAAGAGATCCAGGTGGTGCTGTCCATTATTGACCCCATTAACCACAGCCGTACGTTGCGCGTTCGGGTGATGGAGTATGTGAAGATGGTGGAAGCGGGCAACGCGGCGGACGGGGCAGCAAAGCTGACCGCCGTGAAAGAGGCGCTGACCAAAGCGGACCACGCGTTTGCGGCCTTTATGGCGTCACCGCGCCTGAGCGATGAAGCGCCGCTGGTGAGTGCCTATCAGGATGCCTGGCAGAACTACCGCAACCAGGGGCTTGCGCCGCTGATTGATGCCGCTGCGGCACACGATGTCGCCAAGTTTGACGCGCTGATCCCGGAAGTGTCCCGCCTCGATCGCCAGTACGAGATCGTTCTCGACCAGGTCCTTTCCGTGCACCAGAAATACGCCAAAAGCCTGAATGAAGATGCGAGCAGTAACTTCGTCTCTGGCCTGGCGATCATTGCCGCAATCGCCAGTCTGTTTGTGGTGGTGATCATCGCAGTCAGCCTGCTGATGAAGCGCTTTGTCTTCGCGCCGGTCAACCTCGCGCGCGAGCACTGCAGCCAGATTGCGGCAGGTAAGCTGGACATTCCGGTGCCGGTGAAGGGGAGCGCACATAACGAAATCGATCATCTGATGAGCTCGATGGAGCAGATGCGTCAGGCACTGCTGTCAACCATCGCTCAGGTACGCGATGCGAGCCATACCGTGACGCACGCAGCACAGGAGATTGCCTCCGGGAATATTGACCTGGCGTCACGCACCGAGCAGCAGGCTTCCGCATTAACCCAGACGGCGGCCAGCATGGAAGAGCTGAGCGCGACGGTGGCGAACAACACCGACAATGTGTTCCAGGCCGGTAAACTGGTGCAGGACGCGGTGAAAAATGCCCACACCGGTGAAGCGGTGACCCGCGAAGTCATCGACACGATGAATACCATCGCCGCGAACTCGAAGCGCATCGAAGACATCACCAGCGTGATTAACAGCATCGCCTTCCAGACCAACATCCTGGCGCTGAACGCGGCGGTTGAAGCGGCGCGCGCCGGTACCCAGGGCCGCGGCTTTGCGGTCGTGGCCAGTGAAGTGCGCACCCTGGCACAGAAAAGTGCGGTGGCCGCCAAGGACATAGAGAGCCTGATTGCCCAGTCGGTTTCCAGCGTGAAAAACGGTGCGGAGCTGGTGAGCCGTTCAGGTGCGGTGATTGACGCGATTATTTCGTCGGTCAATAAGGTGAATACGCTGATGGAGCAGATTTCCGTCGCCTCGGAAGAGCAGAGCCGCGGGATTAGCCAGGTCGGGCAGGCGGTGACCGAGATGGACGGCGTGACCCAGCAGAACGCCGCGCTGGTGCAGCAGTCCGCCGCGGCAGCGGCCTCGCTGGAAGAGCAGGCGCAGCAGCTATCGCGGAGTATTTCGAGTTTTAGTTTGCCGGTGCAGGCTTGATTGAATATAAGAGGCTCCTGAGGGAGCCTTTTTTGTCTACGATGCAGCCATTTCTGTATAATTCAGCCTGTCTCTTAAGGAAGCACAAATTAAACATTAATTATCGGCAGGGAAAATTATGTTAATTATTTTTAGTGGGTTACCCGGCAGCGGTAAAAGTACTGTTGCAAAACTAGTCTCTCAAAGGCTGGGAGCAGTATATCTGCGGGTTGATACCGTTGAACAGGCCATTCGTTCAGTCTCGGAACCTGGTCAAAAAATAGGACCGGAGGGATATTTTGTCATTTATGGTTTAGCAAGTGAAAACCTAAAACTCGGTTCTACCGTAGTTACCGATTCAGTTAATGATATTAATCTTGTGCGAGATACTTTCCGCAATATCGCTATGTCGTTGAATGTTCCTTTACTGGAAGTTGAAATTGTCTGCTCAGACGAAAAGGAACATCGCTGTCGCGTGGAGAACAGAGTTCCAGATATCTCGGGACATATCCTTCCTGACTGGGAACAGGTACAAACCCGCGAGTACGAACCCTGGGAGAGAGAACATCTCATATTGGACACCGCTTTGTTATCCGCGGAAGAGTGTGCGGATAAGATCCTGGAAAGAAGGAATAAGATCGCTCTAAACCGGCCTTAAGCGATGAACAAGCGCCAGCTATTGTTTTCAGGGAGCGTGTGAAGCACAAAAAATTTTCATTCACCCCAGCAATATTTCCTTCCTTCATCCGTCTACCTCATCACAAGCCATAATCAGTTACGGTAAACGAGGTAAACACCATGAGAGATTTTGAAATGCACGGCAGAGGTCACGGGCGCGGATTTGGTCGTCACCGTATGGGCAAGGGATTAGTCATTGGCGCGGTGATTTTCATCGTGCTCGGCCTGCTGGTGATGTCCCTTTGGAACGCCTTGCTTCCGGCGATCCTTGGCGTGAAGGCCATCGG
>OKPQ01000316.1_pt1 | contig 13654 bp, 19 predicted proteins | sample 1611121 | NCBI WGS metagenome assembly OKPQ01 (sample SAMN04436712, study PRJEB24849) | human gut metagenome | biome: human gut; feature: NICU; material: stool | host: Homo sapiens | place: USA: Saint Louis, MO | collected 2010-08-16 | reverse complement strand
TGATGTTAAGACAGTAAAAAATGAACCGGAAAATGAATAAAAATCATCAGTCGGGCGTTTACTGACGTCACTCTCTTCTGACTCAGGAGCTTACTATGAACACCATCTCGTTTCGTCTTGTCCCGCTGCTGATTTTTTCCCTGCTGTCTCCGCTGGCGCTGGCCATGGGCGATAATAGTACCGAGAGCAAAACGCCCGACTGTCCGTCCGGACAGGTGTATGACAGCGCAACCCAGAAATGCGTGCCGGACAAGAGCAGCAGCCTCAGCGACCAGGACAAAACCAACTATGCGTACCATCTCGCGAAAAAAGGAGAGTACCAGGCGGCGCTGAACCTGCTGGATTCCCTGAAAAACGGCAACACGGCAGAAGCGTGGAACTATCGCGGGTATGCCACCCGTAAGCTTGGCCGCACGGATGAAGGGATTGGTTACTACCAGCGTGCGCTGGCTATCGCCCCGAATTATGCCAAAGCCCGGGAATACCTCGGTGAAGCGTGGATGGTGAAAGGACGGCCTGACCTCGCGAAAGAACAACTGAAGGTGATTGCCGGTATTTGTGGCCACTCCTGCGAGGAGTACCGTGACCTGCAGGCCGCCATCAACGGACATCCGGAATCCTGATTTTCTCGTGGAGGGAAAACCCATCGCTAGCCGTGAGGTTCGTCAACAGCTTGCCGCACACCTGCCGCGCCTCTGGCGCTATGGGCTGGTGTTGTCGCGAAACCGGGATATCGCCGAAGAGCTGGTTCAGTCCACCTGCGTGCGCGCGCTTGAAAGAAGCAGCCAGTATACGCCGGGTACACGCATCGACAGGTGGCTGTTCGCGATCCTGCACTCCATCTGGATCTCTGAGCTTAGGGCACGGCACGTTCGTCAGGGGCAGGGATTTGTCGCCAGCGACGAGCTTCTGGCGCCGGACACCCGTGAGCAGGCTGAGACGCACCTGCATTACCTGAAGGTGATGCAGCGCGTTAACGCGCTGCCTGAAGCTCAGCGCAACACGGTATTTTTGGTTTATGTCGAAGGCTTTACCTACCAGGAGGCGGCGGACACCCTGGCGGTGCCAGTCGGTACCGTGATGAGCCGGCTGGCCACGGCACGGGCAACGCTTGCCAGGTCCGCCGATGTATTGCCTCCGGTAAAGGAGAAACGCTCTTGAACTCGCACCGTTTTACACCGCCCTATAACGACGAAGCTATCGTGGCATGGATAGATGGCGAGATGTGTCGCGCCGACGCGCAGCAGTTTGAAGAACAGTTGAAGCGTGACGAACGCCTCTCCGGGCGGACTGCCGAGCTGATGAAAAGCAGCCAGGATTACGCCGGGGCGTTTGCTTCTCTGCTGGACGACGCGCCTTTGGCAGAGATGGAGGCGCGTCTGGCGGCACTTCCCGACCCGCAGGCCTCCACGCCGCCCGGCGTCAGCAGGCGGGCGCTGATTGCCGCCTCGGTCAGTTTTTTGCTGGTGGGTTCCGGCCTGGGGTATCTGCTGCGTCCTGCTTCCGGCCCTGACGATGAGAACGCCCATATCCGCGATCTCGAAGCACAATATATGTCCCTGTACAGCGTGGAGACTCTGCTGGATATGGACAGCGCAGTGCCGGTCCTGCAGCGCGGGCTGGAACGGGCCGCGCAGGATATCGGTATAAAACTGCAGATGGCGCAGCTTACCCTGCAGGGAGCAGAGCTGAAAATGGTGCGCATGCTGCGCTATGAAACCACCTCGATCGCGCAGGTTGCGTGGATCAACGCCGACTACGGCCCGATGGCGCTCTGTATCTCTCCTGTCGATGAGAAGACAACGGCTTCTTTGCGCCAGGAGCAGCGGCACAGTATGAACCTGGCGTGGTGGCAGGATGCGGGCTACCAGTTTGTCCTGATTGGCCGCAACCCGTCGTCTCACCTGCGGGAAAACGCGGAACAGCTGCAGCGCGCGATCTCAGGATGACGGCACCGTGTTCGTCTGTATCGCAATGGTGATGGCAATCCGATCGTCAACGACCAGCGCAAATTTATCCATCCCGTAGGCCGCGCGAGATATCGCGGTGGTGGCATCCAGCGTGAGGGCCCGCGCATGCGGGTCTTTTACTATCGCCTCCAGGATCACCGGGCGGGCGAGGTTGCGTACGGTCAGCGTGCCGAACACCCTGAACCGCCCGGCGCCCTGGGCGACCACCCGGGAGCTGATGAACTCGATAGTCGGGTAGTGCTCAGCATCAAAAAACATATCGCTTTTCAGCTGCCAGGTGAGCAGCTTGTTTGAGGCCACCAGGGTTGCCACGGGTATGGTGACGTGGATATGGTCGTCGAGATCGTTATCCGGATTGAGCGTTACGGCACCCGTCACGCCGCTGAATGTCGCCCAGGAAAGAATACCGCCAAAGGCATGCCACGAAAGCCGAATGGCGGTGTTTTCGGTGTCGATAAGGTAGCTTGTCGGGGCAGCTAACGCCCACGGACAAACCAGAATCAGCAATATCACCAGGCGTCGTAGCATCTCAGGATCTCTGTCAGGGGGGTTGGGAGTAAACGCGCCACCCCCGGGATCTATTCGACTTTTTTTGCGTCAGGTGGTTTTCACTATATCCACCGAGATCTCGACGGCGGTGACTGTCCCCCGGTTCTCCAGCCAGTGGACAGTGTTATGGTCTTCCGGCCAGCCGACGCCGGGACCGTAGTCAGTGGCGATACCGTTACGATGATCGGTGATGGTCCCCTCGAGGATAAAAACGGTACCGGGGCGATCGATATGATCGTGGACCGGACCAAAGACCGCGCCGGGGGCGAGTGTCACTTTTCGCATGCGAAGCTGACGTCCGTCCATGTCTGCGATCTCCGGGCCCAGATCGACGATGGAAAGTAGTTCAACGGTCACGCCCTGAGTATCGGGTGCAGTCTCTTTGTGGCTCATGATGGTGCCCTCCTGAGACAAGTTTAGCCTCCAGGAAGCAGAACGGCAGGGAATAAAAAAGGCCGCGTGGGCGGCCTTTCGGAGGGGTTACTCAGTGACTTTCTTTTCCAGCTCGCTGGCACCTTCTTTGGTTTTGTTCCAGCCTTTCTCAGCGCCTTCTTTGGTGGCATCCCACCCTTTCTCGGTGCCTTCTTTGGTTTTATGCCAGGCTTTCTGGGAATCTTCGCTGACCTTGCTGCCAAAGCTCTCGCTTTTACCTTCCGCAGCGTGTTTCTGCTTCAGCTTCAGCTCTTCACCTTTGTTCTGCTCTTCATGCAGTTTTTGCTTCGCCTCGTTGGCGTTTGCGTTCGCCGCCGCGACGGTATCGTCAGTTGCATGTGTGGTCGCAGCAAATACTGGAGAAGCCAGCAGAACGGCAGATAATGCGATAATTGTTTTTTTCATAATATCCTCATTTAACGTTATCGGTTATGAGCGTGATTCAGCCTGGCACAGACGAAACGGGATGGCTTTAGGAAAAAACTGTAATGAGATCAATGTGCCGTGATGAGCGGTATTTCTCTTGAGGATTATCCAAAGGATAAAACGCCTGTTTCAATGAGGGCGGCAAGGGTCAGGAGAATGAAGAGAATGACGACGATGGGTCTGTACATGGTGAGGTTCCTTCCGGGTTTGGGCGGCTAATCCGTAGCGCTGGGTGGTGTGGATTTTTTATTCTCCATAGGGGAAGGGGAGGTGTCGTTGATGCTGGTCAAATGGAAGGGGGTAACAATATAAAGTACTGGTCAATTGGTCGGTTTTTTTTGTAAAGGTAACGGTATACTGGCTTTGATTAGAGGGAGGAGGAATGGTATGGCAATAACGGAAGAAACGTTGCTTAGATCGGGTTTCACCGAAGAAGAGCTGCAAAAGCTAAAACGCTATGTGCATACACAAAATACCACATTGGATATTTTGCTTCCGGCACTATCAAACCGTTTTAAAGGTACTTTCATTCTTTCAACCGTACTCACTGTTCTGTTCATCCTGGCGGTGTGCTTCGCTTCCCGCGAAAATATTATTTCATCAGGTGTTGCTGTACTCTTTATCTTTGGGATCTTTTGTTGGATGACTCCCCTCAAATTAACGTATAAAGCCTGGCGTTTAACAAGAGCGAATTAGCCCTCTGTTCAATTAATGAAAAATGACTGTTCCTTCAAAAATATCTGGCCTGAATATAAATCACTCGATATTCTGTAATGCTTTGTCTTTTTTGTGAACAGGAAAAAGTATGCTTAGTACATTACCCGAGTTACACAGAAGTTTTGCAGAGCAACTCAGGCTTACATTTCAGGCTGATTCGCGGATCCACTCCCTTCTCGCTGGCGGCTCGCTTGTTCATGGCGGGTTCGATAAATACTCCGATCTCGATTTTATCGTTGTGGTAGACCCTCTCTACTATGATGACATCATGGCGCAGCGCTTCGCACTCGCCGGAACACTGGGCCATCTGCTCCATGCTTTCACCGGGGAACATGTCGGAGAGCCTCGTCTGCTTATTTGCCTGTATGGCCCCGAGCCCCTTCATGTCGATCTGAAATTTGTCACCCTGGAAATGCTCACTCAACGCGTTGAGGAGCCAGCCGTGTTGTTTACCCGTGATAACCTGGCTCTGGAGCGACAACTGGCTAAATTTAAAGCGCAATGGACTGAAATGACGCCGGAGTGGTTTGAGTCCCGAGCCTGGATTTGGCTTCATTATGCGGTGGTGAAACTGGGAAGGGGAGAACTCTTCGAAGCGATTGGTATGCTGTCATTCTTCCGGGAGCAGGTGCTGGGACCTATGCTGTTCCGTCGCGCAAATCTACCGCAACGTGGGGTTCGCCGTATTGAATTCCATGGCATTGATCCTGATGGCCTGCTGACTTCCACGCTGGCAATGCACGATCGTGACTCCGTCGGCATGGCCATCAGAAAGGCTGTTGACGCTTATATCAATCTGAGGGCTGATGCGCTGCCGGAAAATATCGCAGACGATGCGGCACGCTGGGCGGTGCTTGCCATGCTGAAAGCCAGCACGTGACCCTGAAAGGTATCAGTCTGGTTCGCCCCCGCGTTCAGACGACGTTTGCGAAAAAATGGTCGTCTGAATTTCGGTTGTGACACTCTGACGGAATGCTTAGATTCATTTTCAATCTATCGAGAGGATATGAATATGAACTTTGCAGACCTCCACAACCCGCATGAACCCCTTCTTATCGCTAACGTCTGGGATGCTGCCAGTGCTGTCGCGGCGCAAGAAGCCGGTTATCAGGCACTGGGAACGTCCAGCGCAGCAATCGCGTCCACACTGGGATATGAAGACGGGCAGGGAATGCCGTTTGATGAGCTATTTTATATGGTCACCCGTATCCAGGCTGTCAGTAAACTGCCCCTGAGCGTTGACATGGAAGCAGGGTATGGGGATTCAGCAGAAGAGATAGCAGCCAACCTCAGGCGCCTTGCACAGACAGGCGTAGCAGGCGTTAACCTTGAAGACAGCAGAGTCATAAACGGGGTGCGTCAGCTTGACGATGCCTCTGATTTTTTCCGTATTCTGAGCACAGTATGTGATGCGCTGAGAAGCGAAAATTGTCGCCTGTTTCTGAACATCCGGACTGATACTTACCTGCTCGGGCATAAAGATGCGTTGCAGGAGACAATATTACGGGGTCAGCGCTATAAAGCTGCAGGGGCTGACGGCCTTTTTGTTCCCTGTCTGACGTCAGAGAAAGACATCAGCCTCATTGCAGAGGCAACGGGGCTGCCTCTGAATGTGATGTGCATGCCCGATCTTCCGTCATTCGACAGGCTGAAACGGGCCGGGGTAAGCCGCATTTCAATGGGCAATTTTGTTCATTCGGCCATGCAATCAACGCTGTCTGACGTCATGCATGCGATCCGATCTCGTCAGACGTTTGAAGGACTTTTTAGTGATGAAAATAACCGATAAGAATTTATGTGATATCTGGTATCAGGCATTACTTGAGCGTGCTTCAGAATATACTGGCGTGTTTTTTGTTGGCGTCAAAACCACGGGCGTATTCTGTATCTCGGTATGTCGGGCACGAAAACCCAAACGCGAAAATGTCGAATTTTATAAAGATGCCAAATCTGCCCTTGCGGCCGGCTTTCGTCCCTGTAAGGTCTGCCGACCCGCTGAAAATGCGCACAGCGCGCCATTATTTGTTGAACAGGCGCTTGCGCTTGTCAGGCGCGATATTAAATCCCGCGTAACCGACGCGGAGCTTCGTCAGCATGGAATCAGTCCGGAGCGGGTAAGGCGCTGGTTCCTGCAACATCACGGCATCACTTTTCAGGCTTTCCAGCGAATGCAGCGGGTCAACGTTGCCCTTCAGGAGCTGAAAAGCGGACGCGCGGCGACGGACGTTGCGCTGGACAATGGCTATGAATCCCTGAGCGGGTTTGGTTATACCTACAAGCGGCTTACTGGCGCAGCGCCGACTCAGACAACCCAGGTGATTGTTATTCACCGGTTTACCACCACGCTTGGGCCGATGTTTGTCTGTGCGACTGAACGGGGAGTCTGCCTGCTGGAGTTTACCGATCGCCGGATGTTAGAAACAGAATTTCGCGATATTCAGCGGTTATTTAACGCCAGAATTGTCACCGGAGAAAACAGCCATACCCGGCAGACAGTAAAAGAGATTGGCGAGTATTTTGCCGGAACGCGCCGACAGTTTGATCTTTCTTTAGATGCTCCGGGCAGTGATTTTCAACAATCCGTCTGGCAAGAACTGCGTGCAGTTCCCTATGGACAGACCTCACACTATCAGGCCATTTCACTGCGGCTTAATAAGCCAAATGCCGTGCGCGCCGTCGCTGCTGCTAATGGTGCAAACCGGATTGCGATTGTGATCCCCTGTCACAGGATAATTGGAAAAGATGGCGCGATGACGGGTTACGGAGGGGGAATTTCACGCAAAGAATGGCTTATTGAGCATGAGAGGACGAATGTTTAATGGGGTGATGCTTCAGTGTCGCCTGGAAATTTTATGGGCTTTCAGGTCTTCATCATTCGCTGAGTCTGCATACTTCTCAGGACATTTATCCAGCTCAGCGGAAAGCTATTTCATTATGTTAAATAGTGACTTCAGCTTACGTTTTCCGACGCCGGCGCGGCAGTTATCGTTATGTACTTTTTCAGACCTGACGCCCGTATAACACCTTTGGGATCGGAAACAAAAGGAAGCCGCAGGCGAGGTGAATCGGACACTTTCAGTGCCCAGATATAATCCCCAATAAACCTGAAATCCACGCTATCCTCAGTAACCTGGAGATCCGCAAACGTTCCTGTCGAGTACTCATTTCCTAAATGAACAATTTCTTTAAGCCCGTCATGAACGTCAATAAGGGCAATTGTGAGGGATTCCTCGAAAATAATGTCATCTGTCAGAAACAGGATGAAACGCTGCTCATTAACCTGGACTGCTGCTTCAAGCACCTTCCCCGGTACAAGAATGCCGGTGCTTTTACCATAGAGCACAACGTCAGATTGAGCCTGGGATACATCGGTAGCTTCGCGAACCTTAACCAGAGATATTGAATTAACCTGTTGCATAATCACTTCCACAAACGTCCTGTTTCCCATGCAGCAAAAGCACTGCCGACGAAGCCATCGATAGTTGTGCCAACGCCCTCTATTGAATGATAAGGCCGTCTGGCAATTTCTGGTATCCATTGAAGCAGGAAGGTGCGCAAAGTTGTTCATGCCGGGAACCTGGTTTGCATCCTTTCCCAACATTTTTTGTCGTGGCATCGTCTGAACCCAAAATTAGGATAACGTTAAGGCGCATGTTCTGGACGGTACCAAAGGCCAGTATTAGGATTTAGTTCGTCAGCTTAAACAGGGAAAGGTTATGGATACGACCGAACAGTTAAACGGAACATACTTCTTTGATGGAATGAGCGTCGATAAAGAGGAGCTACTTTACTGGCTTCTTCTGGATGAATTTAAAAAGCAGTTTAGTGATGTGATTGACTTGCTGGCAATTGCTTCCATGTTGGTCAGCTTGCCGGTAATCCTTGTTAGCGGGAAACTGGGGGCTGGTGCTGCAAACAGGGGAACAAGCCCGCTTTCTCTTGGGCTTCGTACGCTTATCCGACAGCGTTTTAAGCAGGGCCGTAGAACCATCACCTGTGCAAAACGCTTACGTGGCGAGTGGGCATACACAACCAGTATAGGGGCATACATCGGGAGATGGCTCCCTTGGGTTGGTGCCGTACTGACGGCCTATGACCTTGCTATGATCACCCATAACGTTATCCACCGTTATCAGCTTATCGTTGGCCAGGAGAAAGGTAATGACAGACAAAGCCGCACTCGTCAGGGAACTCATTAAAAAACACTTCTGGGAAATGTCGGACGATACCTCTGTAAGCACAGAGAAACGAAGTGTACTGCCGGAAGATGTGACTGATTTCCTTGAGGAATATTCAGAAAGTCTGGATGTGGATATGTCTGGCTTCGTCTTTAATCGTTACTTCCCAAATGAGGGGATTCGCTTCCTGCCAAATGCGATATTGCCCCGCTATCTTAGAACCGATCATCATGCGCCCGAGCCGTTGACAGTGAGTATGCTTATTGAATCGGCGAATGCGGGTCGCTGGATTTTTTAACGATAAGACAGGATAAACCGTGCCATTATCAGCCCTTTCGGGGGAGAATAATGCTGCCAGGTTAATGCTTGCGAGTGATGGCTACAGTGGCCGGAGCAAGGAAACGCTGCGCGAGATTATCGGTTTGAATAATGGAACATAATCCAGGCTGTAGGGTGTTATATCCGCTTGCATAAAGAGGTACAGCGCATCAGCTTTCGCGACCGATTAAATGATTTTATGCAGGCGCACGGCGTGGAGCTAGCCGCCGCCCAGGCTGGCAAGAGGCATCCAAAACCGCAATCACTCTGGATGCGACCAGTAGTAGCATTACAGGTTGGCAGATGTACCAGATAACTAAAGGGAACTGATTATGCCACAAGATTTGGAATTTTCGCTTTATCCTCCTGTCTGGCCTGCTGTGGTCTATTTTATTGTATCTATTGTGGTTTTCTTCTTGCTTTATCTGGGGAAGTTAAAAGTTAACAGGCATCATAAATATCCATTATTTATTGCTTATATGATATTTGTAATCGCTATTGCATCCATTCAGTTAAACATCTTTGCAAATGGCTACGAATTTGTAAGCGGCTTTTTGCATATTAATTTTGATCCCTATCGATATGACTCGGTATATTGGGGATCCTTGTTTTTCTCCATGCTTTACTTGCTGGCGACGCCTAAGAACAATTTTTAGCACTCCAACTTTAATAGAGACGCGGTAGTTCAACGTGTCGGTTTTGGTGGCTGAGAATATGTTATAAGCAATAGTGGGCTATACATTGTGGTGAAGGTTGCAGCCAGTGATCACATGCGCGCCGTGTGGACTGACTCCGCCCTGATAGACGATCCTGCCCTATAGTTTGAGCATAGGAGGAGCGTATGGGCACCCCACGATTTACACCTGAATTTAAGGAAGAAGCCGTCCGTCAGATAACGGAATGCGGTTATTCCGTCACCGAAGTTTCTGACCGGCTGGGCGTTTCAGCACACAGTTTCTATAAGTGGTTGCGGGCTATTAAACCCGATAACAGCGAGCAGCATGCCCGTGATTTACTGGAAGCGAAAAGCGAGATCCTGAAGCTCAGGGCCCAACTGAAGCGCACTGAGGAAGAACGGGACATTCTGAAAAAGGCCGCGCGGTACTTTGCAAGGGAGCCCGACTGAAGTACCGCTTTATCAATGAGCACCGCACTGTATGGGGTGTCATGACGATGTGTCGGGTGTAGTGCGTTGTCCGAGCCAATCAGGTCTGGGTCACCGATATTACTTATATCCGCACCTGGCAGGGCTAGCTGCATCTGGCGGTGGTTATCGATCTCTTCGCCCGTAACGTGGTGGGCTGGTCGATGAAGCCACTCTCTTTCGCGAACTCGCGCTGGACGCTCTGATGATGGCCGTGTGGCGTCGAAAACCGGACGGCGAGGTTATCGTACATAGCGATCAGGGCAGCCAGTACGGCAGTGACGACTGGCAGCGCTTCTGCCGGGCCAATAACCTGGCGCCGAGCATGAGCAGGCGTGGCAACTGCCAGGATAATGCGATGGCCGAATCGTTCTTCAGTTCGCTGAAAAAAGAACGGATCAGAAAGCACATATATAAAACCAGGGATCTGGCCCGGGCGGATATCTTCGATTACATTGATGTGTTCTACAACCGGGCCCGGCGCCACAGCCATCTCGGCGGCGTCAGTCCGGAGACCTTCGAACAGGTCTCGTCGTGAGGACAGAATTTGTCTATGGGCATGGGGTCAGTCCATAAACCAACTCAACAAACATAATAGGCTCCTTAATCTCTTTGAGAGGAAGTTATATTTTTACTGTGAATATATACAGTATTAAGTGGGTGGAACGAACGACAGAATGGGATTTTTTCTTCTAATTGAACAGAAATTACTGATAGTTATTCCCCAATGTTTCCCCTCACGAAATTTACCAATAAAAAAAACAGCCATAAGAGGCTGGTTTTCAATGTGTTTTTGGTCGGCACGAGAGGATTTGAAGCTCCGACGCCCGACACCCCATATCTGCGATAAGTTAGGCCTGTTCCAACGCTTCAGATTCTGTGAGTGAGGTCTGATAGCGCTTTACTGCTTCAGCAAAGGCTTGCGCTGCATCTGCATGAGATACCATATATTCTTCAGTCACCCCTGTTTGAGAGTGGAACGTAATATTTCCATAAACGCAAATAGGGATCTGGTAGTTGTTTTTAAATCGACGGTCTGGTGAGCCATTTTTATTCGTTTTCGCCCATGTATACCCATCTATGCGTGAATCACTTGGAACTCCTTCTTCCTCATGGAATCTTCGATATTCTGAACTGATTTGTAATTCGCGTAAATCAATCAGAGCGAATGCCCCATCAGCTCGAGGTATGACTGCAACTCCAGGATAAAGCAAAATATCGTCGCCATTCACATTTTCAAACCGCATCGCACGTCCTGAAAATTGAATGAGATCTGTTGAACTGAAATCAAAAGTAACTGGATGACGATTAACAGACCGGGTTGCCAATGTTCTTTCGGCAAACTGGTCTGTAGCTTTATCTGCAGTAATATCCCATTTTTTAATACTTGATTTTAATACATCGAATGCACGAACCATTGCTGCGTATGCGCGCTGCGAAGTATCACTGCTTTCGAATGAGATGGCTATTTTTGTGTTGTCGTCCCAGGATACAAGTCGAGATATCTCAGCTTGCGTTAGGGGGAGCTCTGCCTCAAGTTCTGCTATGCGCCGTTTGTAAAACCAACGGAATAGACTTGATTTGCGACGAACCAGCTCATTCTTTTGTTTTGATTCTTCTGCAAGAGCCTCTTGTAGATCCGCTTTTATCTCATCTCTTTGTTCTCGTGCTTTAGCAATCAAATCTCGTAAAGGTAAAAGGGAGGAACTTGACAGAACTTCTACCGAAGCGCTGGAAATTTCATTCATGCCAGCAATAGGCATATAAATTTTAGCATTCGAAGGGATGTTACTTAGGGAGGACTCCGGCATTTCAGAATGTGGTTCTGTGGAGGACGGATTTAATGGATTGGTTACTGAGTGCCTATAATCATAAGGCATGTTTGGTGTAGTATAAGATAAACCCGTACCCGGTAGTCCTACGGTCGCTCTGACACCTTTTTTCCCAACATTGACTGTTGCACCTGGTACACCGATGCTTGCGCTTATTCCACGCTTACCAATGTTGAGCCTAACGCCAGGAAACAGAGTAAAGGTTTGTCTGAAACGAAGAGACATAACGTTATCCCTATATAGTTTTATGCACCAAAGTTCGAAATGTTTTTATATGAACATTGAGCTGATACAAAAGCCTATCCTTAGCTCATCTTCATACTGCCATGATACAGCGGTTTGCTTGCCAGTGAAGTAAAACAAAAAAGCCCGCATTGCGGGCTTTTTTGTCACTCAGGAGCAGCGGCTCCTTACGTATCCTTTTTTTGTCCCCTCACCGTCTGGTCGGTGTCCTGCCGAGACTGCTAACTTCCTGTTATTGCTAGTGATGTCCTATCACTGTCCAATCATGATTGGCTGGCGTCCCTGTAACTAGATATCTATTTGATTGAATTTTCTAGATAACTGCTGTTTCTGACTTTACCTTTGGTTCTATAAAGGAACCATAAATCGTAACGGCATAAACCCCTGAAAATAGTCCGTTAGCGAACTGTATCAAAAAATATCAAACCTTTTGGTTCAACTTCCTGATGGCATCTGAACTCATTTCATTGGTCTTCCTTTAACATGTCGATTACGTTTGCTACATACATTAAGTCTAATGCCTGTTGGAGATCGTTATGAAAAACTGGTCAGTTGAACATACGAGAGAGGTGAAGAAGTGGCTGGATATAGATACATATCGCGGATTCGAAGAGCTTCCGCTTATACACCTCTACCATGAATTGCTGGCAAGGACATTGTTCTTCAAACTATATCATGAAGAATTTGAAGCTGAAGCCGTAAGGCTCTACATCGACAGGATCTTCACTGGAAAGCCCTTTCTCATCACAGAAAAGCATCTCGGCTATCTCACAAGAGAGGATTCTCTTTACCAGCCCCCGCACTTCTTTTTGACGACAACCGAAAGACTGGCTCAACTCAGCATAGTTGGATTACGGAACTCACTGTTTTTTTGGGATGGAAGCGATGAGTATTCTGTTAACAGAGAATTCCTCGATAGCCCTGTATCGGAAGTTTTGCCAAAATTGTTCAGGGATACTGTCATGGTCGAAATCGACCTAGCAAACGGGACAGATGAAGAGATCGCTGAATCCCTAAAGGCTGCACTTCCTCAATGGCGTAAAGTGCGTGGCATAGAACCAGATGTAACGGAAGCTATTCGCTTTGGTTATGGAACGATTAAGAAAATCATTAATTACAGACTCATTCCCATGATCGACATTCTGGTATGGTCAAAATTACATAAAGTACGTATATCAGAAGACCGCCTTTCTCGCCTGTTGTATACAGATGACGATGATGAGATCAACACTCGCCTGAACCACCAAATCAGGGATACAGACAAACCTCTTGCTTTGAAGGCGGCGAGTATACCTTTTATTCGCCAGTTTAATCTGTTCATCAACAAGAACAGCCATTTGAAAAAGATCAGAGTTTCAGACGTGATGAAAATCGCTGATTCTGACTAAGACCAACCTCCATTCGCTCTGGCGTTCCCAGCTTCGGTCTTTTTCCTGCTGATTCATTTGTATAGTCATTTCCATCAAAACGGCACAGAGGAAACGACTATGAATCAGAACAACACCCGCCTTATTCGTTTACCAGAGGTTCTGCATCGAACTGGATACGGTAAAGCTTGGATCTATCACCTCATCAACCAAAATCGTTTTCCTTCCCCCGTTAAAATCGGTGCGCGCTCTGTTGCTTTCATTGAAAGTGAAGTAGACGAATGGATTCAATTAACTATCGAAAATTCAAGAAAGCATGTTGCCTGAAATAAAATGACAGTCTTCTTATTTATGAGGATTAATTCTCAGATTTGTAAAGTTTAAATCTTAAAAAAATCTATATTTAACGTAATTCTTTACGTTTTTTCTGGCAGAGCTTTTGCTATAAGGCTTAGAGATGGTTTTCTTAATATCGGGT
>OKPQ01000297.1_pt1 | contig 14138 bp, 9 predicted proteins | sample 1611121 | NCBI WGS metagenome assembly OKPQ01 (sample SAMN04436712, study PRJEB24849) | human gut metagenome | biome: human gut; feature: NICU; material: stool | host: Homo sapiens | place: USA: Saint Louis, MO | collected 2010-08-16 | reverse complement strand
GGATGCGGAGGGATCTGGGTGCGTTGTTCCACCTTCATCGTCTGCGAGCCGGAAAAATAGCGCGCGGACTGCTGACGTGCAGGACGGGAAAAGGTCTGCCAGTGCTGCGGAATAAACAGCGATGAGGGCTTGCGGGTATCGAACGGGATCGCCCCTACCATCACCGGGTGAGCGATACCGCTGGCTTTGGCATTCCGGAAGGCCTGGGCTAATTTTTGCTGGAAATGACCCGCTGGATTGTCGCCGCCGACGGCGGGCTCATTGAAGCGGGAAAAGCAGCCTGACGTGGTAAAGCTGCGGTAAGGCGACATAAAGAAAAAGCGGTCTGATTGCAGCGTGCTTGCGGTGTGCTGAACTTCCTCAGCCAGGGACGTATCCATATCATCCTCCTCAAAATGATAAAAGAAGCAATAATGATTATCATTTATATTTTCGTCGGCTAACCTAATCCCACATCGCTTCGCTGTCAACCGTTGGGCAAATAACGTGTGCGACAAAAGCTTGCATCCCTGCGCGGCAACCTTGAAAATGAGAAGCATTATCTTCAACAAAAACAGGATATCGCGCTGTGAAATTCCCTGCCGTTTGCCGTACTCCCCTGCTTTAATTGGGACTTTTTGTTTTAGGACTTACCTCAGCCACCGCCGCCGACTGGCCCCGCCAGGTGACCGACAGCCGCGGCGTGCATACCCTGGAGAGCAAGCCGACGCGCATTGTCTCCACCAGCGTGACCTTAACCGGCTCCCTGCTGGCCATTGACGCGCCGGTCATTGCCAGCGGCGCGACCACGCCAAACAACCGCGTGGCGGATGCGCAGGGCTTCCTGCGTCAGTGGGGCGATATCGCCAAACAGCGTAAGGTTGCCCGGCTGTACATCGGCGAGCCGAGCGCCGAAGCCGTCGCGGCCCAGATGCCGGACCTGATTTTGATCAGCGCGACCGGCGGGGATTCCGCCCTGGCGCTGTACGACCAGCTCTCCGCCATCGCCCCGACGCTTGTCATCAACTACGACGACAAAAGCTGGCAGGAACTGCTGACCCAGCTCGGTACTATTACGGGTCAGGAAAAGCAGGCCGCTGGGCGCATTGCCGCATTTGATAAGCAGCTCGCGCAGGTGAAGCAGCAGATGACACTGCCGCCGCAGCCGGTGAACGCCATCGTCTACACCGCCGCCGCGCACAGCGCCAATTTGTGGACCGCGGAATCGGCCCAGGGCAAGCTTTTGCACCAGTTGGGCTTTACGCTGGCAGACTTGCCTGCCGGGCTGCATACCTCAAAAAGCCAGGGCAAACGCCACGACATTATTCAGTTAGGGGGTGAAAGCCTGGCGACGGGGCTCAACGGCGAAGGGCTGTTTGTGTTTGCCGGCGACGAGAAAGATGTGGAGGCGATTTACGCCAACCCGCTGCTGGCGCATCTGCCAGCGGTGAAGAACAAGCGCGTCTGGGCGCTGGGAACCGAGACGTTCCGTCTGGACTATTACAGCGCGATGCTGGTGTTGCAGCGTTTAAATTCAATGTTTAAATAAGTGGCACGTTCTCCGTAGGCCCGGTAAGCGCAGCGCCACCGGGCGTTTTGTCGGGTGGCGGCTCCGCCTTACCCGACCTGCGTGGTCACCACACTCTCCTGCCTGAATCGGCGCAATTCTGCCAACGACATCAATAAGATCCCGCCAATAGCGGCTAATACAAACCCGCTGCTGCTCGCCGACGCCACCGGGGTCATTATCGTCCCCAGGCCGCCGAGGATCGCCGCACCAATGGCATCGCCCGTCACGTTCTGCGCGGTCCACAGGCCGTTAATGCGCCCCAGCATCCCTTCCGGCGTCTGGGTCTGGATCAGGGTGTACTGTAACAGCGAGCTGATGGCGCTCAGCCAGCCGAAAATCACCAGGCACATCACGCCCAGCGCCCACACCGGCATCAGGCTGAAGAAGCCAATGGCGATAAACGAGGCCAGCGTGGCAAGCAGCATAATCAATCCCGGACGCGCGGTCTGCGCCAGGTTGCCGCTGGTCAGCGCACCGCACGCCGCGCCGAGCGGAATGGCGGCGTAGAGAATGCCTATCTCCGAAGCGCTCATCTGCCACTCGCCCGCCAGCGCCGGGTACAACACGCGCACCGCACTCGCCATGGTCAGCAGGCCGCCGAGCAGCGCAATCCCGCCGATCAGCGGGTAGCTGAACAGAAAACGAATGGCCGCCATCAGTGATTTCAGCGGATGCTCGCGCGGCTGCGGCGGCGGGGGCAGAAGCGGCAGGCGCAGCAGCGTCAGCGTGGTGATAAACGTGCCCGCCGCTGCCAGCCCGTAGTTCCAGGCCACGTTACCCGTTGCCAGCAGCAGACCGCCGACCATCGGCGAAATCACCGAGCCCAGACGGACGGTGAGCATGGTAATCGCCCCGGCCTGCATCAGGTTTTCGCGCCCCACCAGCGCAGGCGTGGCCGCCAGCAACGCCGTCACGCCCAGCGAGGCAAAGAAACCGTCCCACAGGCCAAGCGCGTAAATGACCACCAGCGACGGCTCAGGCAGCAAGGCGTTCAGACACAGCCCGACAAACCCCACCCCGCAGGTGCCGCGCGCCAGCAGGATCAGCTTTTTACGCTCGTAGCGGTCCGCCAGCACGCCGCCGACCATCAGGCCGATAAACATCGCCCCACCGGTTAAGGTGACCGAAAGGCCCACCAGCCAGCTGGAGTGCGTCATGGTCTGGATCTGTACCGGCACGGCCACGCCGAGCAGGCCGAGGGACAAAATGGAGATAAAGCGGGCGATAAACACAGCGCGATACGCCGGGTGTGTTTTAAGCAGGCTGAGGTTGAGCAGCCAGGATTTTTGATTCATGACAAAGCCTTGAGTGTAATTCTACCCTTTCCATGGGCGCACATGCTAACATAGCCAAATAAGATAGATAACGATAATCACTATCATTATCAAATCATGGATGTTGCTATGTCGTTTTCCTCTTCTTCGGTGCGCGCCCTTGCCGTGCCCGTTTTATTGCTGCTGTTAATTCTGGCGATTGCACTCAGCCTGCTGGTCGGCGCGAAGCCGCTGCCTGCATCCATTATCGTTGATGCGCTCACCGGCACCTGTCAGAGCGCCGACTGCGTTATCGTGCTCGACGCCCGTCTGCCTCGCACACTCGCCGGGCTGCTGGCCGGTGGCGCACTCGGTCTTGCCGGTGCGCTGATGCAAACCCTCACCCGTAACCCACTGGCGGACCCCGGCATTCTCGGCGTTAACGCCGGAGCCAGCTTTGCCATCGTGCTCGGCGCGGCGCTGCTCGGTTTGACCTCGCCATCTGAACAACTGGTGATGGCCTTCTGCGGCGCGCTGGCCGCCTCGCTGGTGGTGGCGTTTACCGGCAGCCAGGGCGGCGGCCAGCTGAGTCCGGTACGCTTAACGCTGGCAGGCGTGGCGCTCGGCGCGGTGCTGGAAGGGTTATCCAGCGGCATCGCCCTGCTCAACCCGGACGTCTACGATCGGCTGCGTTTCTGGCAGGCCGGCTCGCTGGATATCCGCACGCTGGACACCTTGAAAGTGGTGGCGATCCCGGTGGTTATCGCCGCCGCCGTGGCGCTGTTTTTAAGCCGGGCGCTGAACAGCCTGAGTCTCGGGAGCGACACCGCCACCGCGCTCGGCAACCGCGTGGCGCGGACCCAGCTGACGGGATTACTGGTCATCACCGTTTTATGCGGCAGCGCGACGGCGGTTGTCGGCCCGATAGCCTTTATCGGCCTGATGATGCCGCACATGGCGCGCTGGCTGGTGGGGGCGGATCACCGCTGGTCGCTGCCGGTGACGCTGCTGGCAACGCCCGCCCTGCTGCTGGTGGCCGATGTTGCGGGTCGTCTTCTGGTGCCCGGCGAGCTGCGCGTCTCGGTGGTCAGCGCCTTTATCGGCGCGCCGGTGCTGATCTTCCTCGTGCGCCGTAAACGCGGAGGTGCCGCATGATGGCCCCGTCCCGTCGTTTAATGACCAGCGTCGCGCTGCTGCTTGTCGCCATTCTGCTGCTGGCGGTCTGGAGCCTGCGCAGCGGCGCGGTCACGCTCGATTTTACTCAGGTCTTTAACGCCCTGCTCGGCAGCGCACCGCGCAACCTCTCCCTGGTGGTCACCGAGTGGCGACTGCCGCGCGTGGCGATGGCGATTCTGGTGGGCGCGGCGCTCGGCGTCAGCGGTGCGATATTCCAGTCGCTGATGCGCAACCCGCTCGGCAGCCCGGACGTGATGGGCCTCAATACCGGCGCCTGGAGCGGCGTGCTGGTGGCGATGGTGCTGTTTGGTCAGCACCTGACGGCCATCACCTTTACGGCGATGGCGGGCGGCATGCTCACGTCCCTGCTTATCTGGCTGCTTGCCTGGCGCAATGGTATCGACACCTTCCGCCTGATCATCATCGGTATCGGCGTGCGCGCCATGCTGATGGCGTTTAATACCTGGCTGCTGCTGCAGGCCTCGCTGGAAACCGCGCTCTCCGCCGGGCTATGGTACGCCGGCTCGCTCAACGGTCTGACCTGGGGCAAAACCTGGCCCGCCGCGCCATTGATTGTGCTGATGTTTATTGCCGCACTGCTGCTGGTGCGGCGCATGCGTCTGCTGGAGATGGGCGATGACAGCGCCTGTGCGCTGGGTGTCGGCGTTGAGCGCTCGCGCCTGATGCTGATGCTGGTGGCGGTCTTGCTGACCGCTGCCGCTACGGCCATCGCCGGGCCAATCTCATTTATTGCCCTCGTGGCACCGCATATCGCCCGTCGTCTTAGCGGCACCGCGCGCTGGGGTCTGACCCAGGCGGCGCTGTGCGGTGCGGTGCTGCTGCTGGCCGCGGATCTCTGCGCCCGGCAGCTGTTTATGCCTTATCAACTGCCGGTGGGCGTCGTGACCGTCAGCCTCGGCGGGATTTACCTCATCGTCTTGCTCGTTCAGGAGTCACGCAAGAAATGACCGATACCACCTCCCGCCTGCGCGGCGAAAACCTCACCCTCAGCTACGGCAAAAAAATCATTGCCCGTGATTTAACCGTCGCGATCCCGGACGGCCATTTTACGGCAATTATCGGCCCGAACGGCTGCGGTAAATCGACACTGCTGCGCACGCTGAGCCGCCTGATGACGCCCGTTGAGGGCAGCGTATTCCTCGACGGCGAGCAGATCCAGCGCTTCCCCAGCAAAGAGGTGGCCAGGCGCATCGGATTGCTGGCGCAAAACGCCACCACGCCGGGAGACATCACGGTGCTGGAGCTGGTTTCGCGCGGGCGCTACCCGCACCAGCCGCTGTTTACCCGCTGGCGTAAAGAGGATGAGAAGGCGGTCAACCGCGCAATGCGGGCGACCGGGATTACCGATCTCGCGCTGCAAAGCGTGGACACCCTCTCCGGCGGGCAGCGCCAGCGGGCGTGGATCGCGATGGTGCTGGCGCAGGAGACCGCCATCATGCTGCTGGACGAGCCGACGACCTGGCTGGATATCAGCCATCAGATTGACCTGCTGGAGCTGCTGAGCGAGTTGAACCGCACGCAGGGCTACACCCTGGCGGCGGTACTGCATGATTTGAACCAGGCGTGCCGCTACGCCACGCATCTGATTGCGCTGCGCGACGGCGAGATTGTGGCGCAGGGCGCGCCGAAGGAGATTGTGACGCCAGAGCTGATCGCGCGGATCTACGGCATGCGCTGCATGATTATTGACGATCCAGTGGCGGGGACGCCGCTGGTGGTGCCGTTAGGTCGGCGGTAATTGCCGGGTGGCGGCTTCGCCTTACCCGGCCTACACTCAGCTCCCGTAGGCCCGGTAAGCGCAGCGCCACCGGGCAGTTTCACTACCCCAATATCTCCCTTAACACCGGCCCAATCTTTTCAAACGCCTGCGGTGAAATGATATCCACGTGGGCGCAGTCCTGGCTGTACACCTCCAGTTCACCCACCCACGGCGACCAGGCCTGCTGCGGATCCTGCGTGCGCGTGCGCTCGGCCACAAACAGCGTCGCTTTACCCTCGAAGCGCGCGCTGTGTGCCGTGGTGAGCAAGCGCACCGCGTCAGCGTAGTTGCCCTCAATGGCGCTAAACAGCTCGCTGGAGCCCTGTCCCTGCTGAGCGGCGATAAACGCCTGTCGCTCGCGCTCGATTTCCGCCAGCACTGCCGGGTCGAGGCCGTTCGCCTCTTTCTCTGCCCAGTTCTGGGTTTCCGGCGGCCAGGTATCCAGCAGGCCGAGGAACGCGACGACTTCCCCCTGCGCGCACAGACGCGCGGCAATGCCCTGCGCCAGCGTGCCGCCAAGGGAATAACCGAACAGGTAATACGGTCCCTGCGGCTGCTGTGCGCGCAACGTTTTCAGGTGATGTTCGATGACCTCATCCAGATCCGCACACTGCTGCATTGGCCCGTCCGGGCGAGGTGACTGAATGCCGGTAATGGACCAGCGCGGGCTAAGATAGCGAGCCAGCACGCTAAACTGCCACGCAAAACCGGAAGCCGGATGGAAGCAGAACAGCGTTGGACCGTCGCTCTCACGCAGCGGGAGAAGGGTTTCAAACCCCAGACGCTGCGCCTGCGCGTCGCTCATCGACGAGTCCAGCAGCGCGCTGAGTTTGCTGACCGTGGAGGCGACCATAATCTGCCCCGGCGTGACCTTGCGGGCAAACGTACGGCTGAGCTGCGCCGCCAGGCGCATCGCCAGCAGAGAATGGCCGCCAAGGGCAAAGAAGTCGGCTTCGGTATCGTTGACTTCGCAGCCCAGCAGCACGGCAAACGCCTGCGCGACACCGATTTCGGTTACGCTTTCCGGCGCACGACCGGATGTTTTGCTGGACAGCTCCGGCAGCGGCAGCGCCTTGCGGTCGAGCTTGCCGTTGGCGCTTAACGGCAGCGCGCTGATTTGCAGCAGCACCACCGGCACCATATGCGGCGGCAGCTGTGCTTTGAGTGATGCCAGCAGCGCGTCGCGATCCAGCGGCAGACCCGATTCAGAGACCACATATCCCACCAGCTGGCGCGCATCGCCGCCCGTTGCCGCCGCCTGATTGAACACGCAGGCGTGCGCCACGGCCTGGGCCACGTCCGGCAGCGACAGCATCGCCCGGTCGATTTCGCCGAGCTCGATGCGCTGGCCGCGAATTTTCAGCTGATCGTCGCTGCGGCCCAGATACTCCACCGCGCCGTTGTCCAGCCAGCGGGCGACGTCGCCAGTGCGGTACATCCGCTCGCCAGGGGCGAACGGATCGGCGATAAAGCGGCTGGCGGTCAGATCAGGACGACCAAGGTACCCCTGCGCCAGCTGGATGCCGGTCAGGTAAAGATCCCCCGCCACGCCAAACGGTACCGGGCGCATCATCGCATCCAGAATGCGCAGCCCCGTGTTCCACACCGGGAAACCGATCGGCACGCTGTTGCCTTCAACAGCCGCCAGTTCCGGGCCAAACGCCGGATACCAGCTGACGTCCACCGCCGCTTCGGTTGGACCATAGAGGTTATGCAGCGGCACATGGGTCAACGCTTCCCACTCACGGCACAGCGCCGTCGGCAGCGCTTCGCCGCTGCAGAACACCTGCTTAAGCGTGTTGCAGCACCCGACGTTTTCCGCGGTCAGCGAGGCGACAAACGCCGCCAGCATCGACGGCACAAAGTGGGTAGTGGTTACGCCGTAGTGCGCGAAGAAGCTCTGCATCGCCTGCGGATCGCGGTGCGCATCCGGCTCGGCCATCACCAGCTTCGCCCCGGCGATAAACGGCCACCAGAACTCCCACACCGACACGTCAAAGCTGCACGGCGTTTTCTGCGCCACCACGTCGCTCGCGTTCAGTGGGTAGTGATCCTGCATCCACTTCAGACGGTTAACGATGGCAGTATGCCCGACCATCACCCCTTTCGGACGCCCCGTCGAACCGGAGGTAAAGATGATGTACGCCGTCTGCTCCGGCTTCGCCAGGCGCAGCGGCTGAGCCCCTGCGGTCGGTAATAGTGTGTTGTAACTAAAAGAGGGAATCGGCAGATCGCTAAAGCGCGAACGCTGCTCGTCGGTGGTAATGAGCAGGGACGGCTTCGCGTCCTCCAGCATCATCCGCAGGCGGTCGTCCGGGTAGCCGGTGTCCAGCGGCAGCCACGCGGCACCCGCTTCGACGATGCCGTGCAAGGCCAGCGTCAGGAACACCGAGCGCGGCAGCGCCACCGCCACGCTGTCGCCCGGCTTAACGCCGCGCTCACGTAGCAGGTTTGCCAGAGCCACCACCTGCTCACGCATCTGGCGATAGGTAAGCTCGATGTGCGCATCCGCCAGCGCGGGGGCATCAGGCGTGTTGCTTGCCTGCTCCGCCACCAGATCGGCGAGCGTAGTGGACGGTAGCGCCAGCCCGGTATTGTTGATGCACGCGAGCTGCGCGTACTCCTGTTCTGAAACGGTCTCCACCTCGCCACAGCGCAGGTCCGGGTTGGCGGCAAACTGCATGAGCATCGCGTTCAGACGGGCAACATGACGGGTAAGCGTCGCTTCATCATAGCGCAGCTTACTGGCGAGGATTTCAATACTGAGTCCCCCCTGTTCATCCGGGAACAGCGCCAGCTCAAGGTCATTCACCGGGCCGGTCGCCAGCGTGTGGGTGATGGCCTCCACACCGTCGAGTTTCAGCCGGTAGTCGAACACCTTCACGTTCAACACGGGGCCAAACAGGGGCTCGTCGCCCGCCGCCTTCCCGCTATCGCGCACGATCTGCTCGGCGTCGTAGCGCTGGTGGCGGCGCATTTTTTTTAGCTGGTTTGCCAGGCGCTGCGCCAGGTCCGGCAGGCTCTCCTGCGGATTGATATTCACCGCCAGCGGCAGGACGTTGAGCACTGGCCCGGTCGCGGTCAGCGCGGCCGATCCCATCCTGCGCATAAAGATAAACCCGGCGGCGTAGTCCAGCCGTCCGGTGAGGCGCCCTAGCCACAGCGTCACCAGCGCAAGTGCCAGTTCGGCGCGCTGCACCTCCCCTGCCGCCTGTACAAGCCGGCTAAAGGCGCGACCGTCAGTGGCGATTTTCAGGCGCAGGATATCCGTTGTCGCGGCACGACCCGGCAGCGGCGCAGAAGAGAGCGAGACCGGCGAAGGCAGCTGCTTGCGTTGTTCGGCCCAGAAGGCACCGTCGCGCTGCCAGGCTTCACTGTCGCGATAGCGCTGGTACTCTTCCACCACCTCCGCAAACGGCGTGAACGGAGACTCAGGCGTGGGTTCGCCCTTTTGCCATGCGGAATAAATTGCGGCAATCTGGCGGGTAATGGCCGGGAAACTGAAGCCATCCACCACCAGATGGTGATAGCGCTGATACCAGTACCAGCTCTGCTGCCCCACCTGAATCAGCTGATGAAACGCCAGCGGCTGGCCGCTGTCAACGCGCAGGTTCTGGTTGAGATCGGCCTCCATCAGCGCCATAGCGGCGTCATGCGAGTCGACGCGCACGATGGGCGGTTCCGGCAGAATGAAGGTTTCATCAACACACTGCCATACCTCACCGTTCTCTTGCGTAAAGCGCGTGCGCAGGGTATCGGCCTGCATCATGCCTGCCGCAATGGCTTTTGCCATCAGCGGCGCGTCGATATTCCCTTTCAGCTCGGTGTAGTGCGCCACGCTCCAGGCGTTTGGCAACGTGGATAACTGTTCCGCCATCCAGATACCCGGCTGGGCGGCAACGAGAGGCAGACGGTTCATGCGTTCCCCTTTGCAAAATGAGACGGTTCCAGCGTTTGCCAGCGTTCCACCAGCCACTGCTGGCACGCTTCCTGGGACTGTGCCTCGCACACCACACGCCACCCTGCCGGCAGTTCGCACTGCTGCGGCCACAGGCTGTACTGCCCCTGGTCGTTTTGCAAAATGGCAAACTGTCCCTGCGGATTATCGAAAGGATTGCTGAATTCCATACAGACTCCGTTATTGAATAAGCGGCTGCCAGAGGGTGATCAGCCCCTGCGTCAGCCCCCCGCGCCAGCAAAGCGCGTCGTGCCCGCCGTCAACCTGACGCCAGTAAACCTGCTGTTGCGCATGCAGTTCGGCGTAAATCGCCTGATTCGCGTTGAAAATGAGCGGCTCGTTGCGCCCGGCCTCCAGGACAATGCGCAGCCCACGTGCGGTTATCTCCCCCGCCCTGAGTTGTTCGATAAGGCGTCCCTCCTGGTGCCCGCCGCGATGCGGCCACCAGTAGGAGCCGGACTGGCTTAGCACGCAGCCAAAACGCTGCGGCCAGTTGAGGCCCGCATACAGGGAAGAGAGTCCGCCAAAGCTTTGGCCCGCCACCACCGTACGGTCGGCGCGGTCGCTGAACGGCGCACGTTTTTTGACAAGCGGGAGAAGTTCTTCCTGCACCGCCAGCCAGAAATCGGGGTTACAGGGCAGTTCGCTGTTGCGATGCGCCATGTCGATCACATCGATTAACACGTAGACGGCTGGCGGCAGCTTGCGCCCGGCAGTAAGCGACGCCAGCGCAGGCCAGACGGGCATGCTTTCGGCCCAGAACTGACCGTCGAGCAGCACGGCCAGCGGGCGTTCCGGGCTATCGTCCCCGGTGGTAAAAATCCATACGCGGCGGCAGTTTTTCAGGCGCGCGCTTTCCCATTCAATGCAGACCGGCGCGTTGTGAGGGGTATCGGAATATTGCCAGCCCGGCTGAACCGGTGCTTCCGGCATCTCCAGCGCCGAGACGGCATGGCCGCGCCCGCCGCGCCAGCTCTGCGGATTCAGCGGGTCAGACACCGCGTGCGGCAGCAGTTTGCGCCAGCCTTCGCGCAGCGCCAGGCGGTCCGGCTTCTGGCCTGCGAACACGGCGTCGGCAAAATCGTTTTCATTCACAGAGGGGATAAAACAGTAGCTCCCGCGCCACGCGGGGGTGAACTCGCCCTGCCACTGCCAGACGTCGGTATCAGGAATACGTTCGAGGGATTGCGGGCGGGCATTCTGGTGGTGATCGGTCACGCCGGTGACGTAGAGCCAGACGCGTTTGATCGGTGACGTTCTTTGCGTTCCTGCCGGGTCACGCCACCAGAACGTGACGCGATATTTCCCTTTTTCCCGTCTCCATTCAGGCCCGTTTTTCGACTGCCACCACGCTTCACTGCCCGTTGTTAACGCCGTCACCCTTATAACCTCATGTTTAAAAGTATTTTTTGTTTCAGAGCAAATTTTATTGATAATATTATTGATAACTATTTGCATTTGCAATAGCGTAGTGGCCGCGCTGTGGGAAGCGCTCATAAAACAACCATAAAAGCAGGACGTACAATGAATAAGAAGATTCACTCTCTGGCCTTGCTGGTCAATTTAGGGATTTACGGCGCCGCGCTGCCCGCGCTGGCAGACGATAACAACGCCTCGGCGCAGCACGAAGACACCATGGTCATCACCGCCGCCGAGCAGAACCTGCAGGCACCGGGGGTATCAACCATCACCGCCGATGAGATCCGTAAAAACCCGCCCGCGCGCGACGTGGCGGAAATCATCCGTACCATGCCGGGCGTGAACCTGACCGGGAACTCCACCAGCGGCCAGCGCGGGAATAACCGTCAGATTGATATTCGCGGCATGGGGCCGGAAAACACCCTGATCCTGATCGACGGCAAGCCGGTGACCAGCCGTAACTCCATCCGTCTGGGCTGGCGCGGCGAGCGTGATACCCGCGGCGATACCGGCTGGGTACCACCAGAGATGATCGAGCGCATCGAAGTGATCCGCGGACCGGCGGCCGCGCGCTACGGCAACGGTGCGGCAGGCGGCGTGGTGAACATCATCACCAAAAAGTTCGACGACCAGTGGCATGGCTCCTGGAACACCTACCTGAATGCGCCAGAACACAAGGACGAAGGTTCCACCAAACGCACCAACTTCAGCCTGAGCGGCCCGCTTGGCGGCGATTTCAGCTTCCGCATGTTTGGTAACCTGGACAAAACGCAAGCCGACGCGTGGGACATCAACCAGGGTCACCAGTCTGAGCGTACCGGCGCCTACGCCAATACTCTGCCGGCTGGCCGGGAAGGTGTGGAGAACAAAGACATTAACGGGGTGGTCCGCTGGGACTTCGCGCCGATGCAGTCCCTGGAGTTTGAAGCAGGTTACAGCCGCCAGAACAACCTCTACGCGGGTGATACCCAGAACACCAACAACGACAACGCGCTGGTGAAAAAGAATTACGGCAAAGAGACCAACCGTATCTATCGCCAGAACTTCGCCGTTACCTGGAACGGCGGCTGGGATAACGGCATCACCACCAGCAACTGGGCGCAGTACGAGCACACCCGCAACTCCCGTCTGGGCGAAGGGCTGGCGGGGGGGCTGGAAGGCCTGTTCAACAGCGAAAAATTCACCGACACCGACCTGGCCGACGTGATGCTGCACAGCGAGATCAACCTGCCGATTGATTTCCTCGTCAACCAGAATCTGACGCTGGGCACCGAATGGAACCAGCAGCGCATGAAGGATTCCACCTCCTTCACGCAAACCCAGCAGGGCGGCACTATCCCGGGGATGAGTAACGATCGCAGTCCGTACACCTCGGCAGAGATTTTCTCCCTGTTCGCCGAGAACAATATGGAGCTAACCGACAGCACCATGCTGACCCCGGCGCTGCGCTTCGACCATCACACCATCGTCGGCAACAACTGGAGCCCGTCCCTGAACCTGTCGCAAGGTCTGGGGGATAACTTCACGCTGAAGATGGGGATCGCGCGCGCCTACAAAGCACCGAGCCTGTACCAGACCAACCCAAACTACCTGCTTTACAGCAAAGGCCAGGGCTGCTACGCCAGCTCCGACGGCGTGGGCTGCTACATGATGGGTAATGAGGATCTGAAGGCCGAAACCAGCATCAACAAAGAGATTGGTCTGGAGTGGAAGCGCGACGGCTGGCTGGCGGGTGTGACCTGGTTCCGCAACGACTACCGCGACAAGATTGAAGCGGGCTACGCGCCGATTGGTCACACCTCCTCCGGTAAAGTGCAGACCGATATCTACCAGTGGGAAAACGTGCCGAAAGCAGTGGTTGAAGGGCTGGAAGGATCCCTGAACGTGCCGGTCAGCGACACCATTAACTGGACCAATAACATCACTTACATGCTGCAGAGCAAGAACAAGGAGACCGGCGATCGTCTGTCGATTATCCCGGAGTACACGCTGAACTCGACCCTGAGCTGGCAGGTCCATCAGGACGTGTCGCTCCAGTCAACTTTCACCTGGTACGGCAAGCAGCAGCCGAAGAAGTACAACTACAAAGGTCAGCCGGTGACCGGTTCTGAGAAAGACGAAGTCAGCCCGTACAGCATCGTGGGTCTGAGCGCGACCTGGGACATGACCAAAAACGTCAGCCTGACCGGCGGCGTGGATAACGTCTTCGACAAGCGCCAGTGGCGTGCGGGTAATGCCCAGACCACGGGTAACGCCACCACCGGCGCGTATATGTACGGTGCAGGGGCGTATACGTATAATGAACCGGGTCGCACCTGGTATATGAGTGTGAATACGCGTTTTTAAGGCACTGAAGTCAATCCTTCCCTCTCCCCTCAGGGGAGAGGGTCAGGGTGAGGGGAAAACCATGCACCCCACCCACCGCACGCTCATTCTCGACAGCCACACCGTCCACCACGTCACCTTCGATCCCACGACCTTCACCGACGCCGATCTCCTCTGGCTCCCCCATCACGCTGAACTTGCAAACGCCGGACGCAAACGCAAAGCAGAGCATCTGGCCGGTCGCATCGCCGCCGCGCATGCCTTACCTGACCACACCGTTCCCGGCATCGGCCCCAGCGGCGAACCACTCTGGCCAGAAGGCATTTCAGGCAGCATCACCCATAGCGGCACGCAGGCAATGGCGGTTGTCGTCCGTCATCCCGATGCGCAGGTGGGTATTGATTGCGAAGCCATACTTCCAGACAGTGAAGCCCGGGAAATCCAGGATGGCATTATTGATGCGCAGGAAGCGATGTGCCTGACGCGTTCGGGCTACCCTTTCGCGCTGGCGCTGACGCTGACGTTTAGCGCCAAAGAGAGTCTGTTTAAGGCGCTCTTTTCGCAGGTGAAGAATTTTATGGATTTTGACTGTGCTCGTATTACGCGACTCGATGAAAGAATACTTACGCTGGCGTTGACCCGCCCACAGGCGGATTTTAAAGAAAACACGCTATTTAC
>OKPQ01000289.1_pt1 | contig 14392 bp, 12 predicted proteins | sample 1611121 | NCBI WGS metagenome assembly OKPQ01 (sample SAMN04436712, study PRJEB24849) | human gut metagenome | biome: human gut; feature: NICU; material: stool | host: Homo sapiens | place: USA: Saint Louis, MO | collected 2010-08-16 | reverse complement strand
CGTTTTCAGAGATGGAGTTACCACCCCAGGAACCACAACCCAGAGTCAGGGAAGGTGCGAGTTTGAAGTTGTAAAGGTCACCGATACCACCCTGAGAAGCAGGGGTGTTGATCAGGATACGCGCCGTTTTCATCATCTGGCCGAAGTGAGCCACACGTTCTGGCTGGTTATCCTGGTCGGTGTACAGGCAAGAGGTGTGACCGATACCGCCCATAGCAACCAGTTTCTCGGCTTTCTCTACCGCGTCTTCGAAATCTTTCGCACGGTACATAGCAAGCGTAGGAGACAGTTTTTCGTGTGCAAACGGCTCGCTTTCGTCGACAACTTTCACTTCACCGATCAGGATTTTGGTGGTTGCCGGCACAGTAAAGCCTGCCAGTTCAGCGATTTTATACGCTGGCTGACCGACGATAGCGGCGTTCAGCGCGCCATTTTTCAGGATGATGTCCTGAACCGCTTTCAGCTCTTTACCCTGCAGCAGGTAGCCGCCGTGGCTGGCGAAACGTTCGCGAACGGCATCGTACACGGAGTCTACAACGACAACAGACTGTTCAGATGCGCAGATCACGCCGTTATCGAAGGTTTTAGACATCAGTACAGACGCAACAGCACGTTTAATATCAGCGGTTTCGTCGATGACTACAGGCGTGTTACCCGCACCCACACCGATAGCCGGTTTACCGGAGCTGTATGCTGCTTTAACCATGCCAGGACCACCGGTCGCGAGGATCAGGTTAATGTCAGGGTGATGCATCAGCGCGTTAGACAGCTCAACAGAAGGTTGGTCGATCCAGCCAATCAGATCTTTTGGTGCGCCCGCAGCGATAGCAGCCTGCAGAACAATATCCGCAGCTTTGTTGGTCGCGTCTTTCGCACGTGGGTGTGGAGAGAAGATGATTGCGTTACGGGTCTTCAGGCTGATCAGCGATTTGAAGATGGCAGTAGAGGTTGGGTTGGTTGTCGGAACAATACCGCAAATGATGCCGATAGGTTCGGCGATAGTGATAGTACCGAAGGTGTCGTCTTCGGACAGCACGCCACAGGTTTTCTCATCTTTATAGGCGTTGTAGATATACTCAGAAGCGAAGTGGTTTTTAATCACTTTATCTTCAACGATACCCATGCCGGATTCGGCAACGGCCATTTTAGCGAGAGGGATTCGAGCATCTGCAGCAGCCAGTGCGGCCGCGCGGAAGATTTTATCAACCTGTTCTTGGGTGAAATTGGCATATTCACGCTGGGCTTTTTTAACGCGCTCGACGAGGGCGTTCAGTTCAGCGATATTAGTAACAGCCATAATGCTCTCCTGATAATGTTTAAACTCTTTTAGTAAACCAGCGCTCGATACGTCACACAGTATAGACAGAGCCGAAACCACTTGCGTAACTTAAAATAAAACAAAGAGTTACTTTCTGCACCAGCACACTAATTTACTAAAAGAGCCTTACCTTAGCATCATCCTTTTTTGGCAGGTGACCTCCCTGGGGGCGTAACCAAGATTACTCACTTCTGAGTACGGAAATCATGATCTGCGTCAATTTTCCCCCAAGCTGATACCTTTCAGCAGGGTTATTTCGTTGAGATTTTTCCAGTGTTAAATAATTACGTAAGTATTGGAAGCGGCGCTATCATTGATTATACAAATGTTTAACATCCTGAAATGATAACGTTTTGGTACAGATTTCAAGTGAAGTATGCTGATAAAAAAGGTATCTTCAGCGCGATTTCTCATGACAACCTGTCAGTCCCGGGCATCTGTATAAGCGGAGCAAAACGTTATCCAAACGCTCTTTGATTTTCCAACGTATTTTAAATTTTTTATTGGTTTGTTTGCCCTGGTCAACCCGGTGGGGATCATTCCTGTCTTCATTAGTATGACGAGTTACCAGACGGCGGCGGCCAGGAATAAAACCAACCTGACCGCTAACCTGTCAGTGGCGATCATATTGCTGACCTCCCTTTTTCTCGGGGACGCGATTCTTCAGCTGTTCGGGATTTCGATTGATTCTTTCCGCATAGCGGGTGGGATCCTGGTGGTGACCATCGCCATGTCTATGATCAGCGGAAAGCTGGGCGAGGATAAACAGAACAAACAGGAGAAGTCGGAAACCGCCATCAGAGAGAGCATTGGCGTGGTACCGCTGGCATTACCCCTGATGGCCGGTCCTGGCGCCATCAGTTCAACCATTGTCTGGGGCACGCGTTACCATAGCCTGATGCACCTGATTGGCTTTTCTGTCGCCATTGCCATTTTCGCGCTCTGCTGCTGGGGTGTATTCCGCATGGCGCCCTGGCTGGTACGCCTGCTGGGGCAGACGGGCATCAACGTCATTACCCGTATCATGGGCCTGTTGTTGATGGCGTTAGGCATTGAATTCATCGTTACGGGGATTAAAAGCATTTTCCCCGGCCTGTTACGCTAATATTTCGGATGAAAGAACGGGGCGACGGCTCCGTTTTTTTTACGTGATTATCAGCAAATCATATAACTAAAGTTGAAATGCTCACATGTCATAATAAATTCTACTAATAATGTTCACTTCTTGTATTTCAATAAGTTATTAAACCCGCCTGACTTCCTCTGTGCAGAAAACCTGCGATCGCTCTGTTATTTTACTCACATGATACTCTGGGGCTTGCTGAGAGATAACCGAAATGATATTAGTAATTTCAACATTCCCTTAGAGGAATGTGCTAAATAATAACCAGTTGTTAAATTTTTGTACAAAACCACTCGTTGAGAGCGCAACGACGCGCTTGCAGAGAAAATTTTCTCTATCGCATTGAATGTCTGATGTTTTTAAGGCTATTCAATGTCTGGCAGGGCTGCCCACAAAGATACGGTGTTCACCGTAAAAGAGAATTGCTTAACAAATTTGCAAAATGTATTGGCGCGCGTTTACGCCATTTGATACTTTCCGGCCTAATATTTTGCAGCATAAAACAACCAGATGAGAATTATTTTCATATTGTTCTCTTCTCAGATATCCAGCACGGGTCTCAAACAGGGGAGACTTGTGAAGAATCGACGCAAGACGGCCATACGAGCGGTCAGTAATAAAAAAAGTCGGTGATAGCAAGCAGTAAAAGAAGAACCTGACAGCAGCAAAAAAAACTCCTGCGCTGTACAGGCCCCAACAGGGGATTACACAGCTGGCGAAGGCCAGTAATTATAATGAGTGGAGTACCAACACAATGTCCATCATCACAAAAAAAAATCTGGTAGCGGCGGGGATTTTAACTGCGCTAATCGCGGGCAACGCTGCAATGGCTGCGGACGTTCCTGCAGGTGTTCAACTGGCTGAGAAGCAGACGCTGGTGCGTAACAACGGTGCGGAAGTTCAGTCTCTTGACCCGCACAAAATTGAAGGTGTTCCTGAGTCTAACGTTAACCGCGACCTGTTCGAAGGTCTGCTGGTCACCGACGTAGACGGCCACCCGGCTCCGGGCGTGGCAGAAAAATGGGAAAACAAAGATTTCAAAGTCTGGACCTTCCATCTGCGTAAAGATGCGAAATGGTCTGACGGTACGCCGGTAACGGCGGAAGATTTCGTTTATAGCTGGCAGCGTCTGGCGAATCCAACGACCGCCTCTCCGTATGCGAGCTACCTGCAATATGGCCACATCGCCAATATTGATGACATCATCGCGGGCAAAAAACCGGTAACCGATCTGGGCGTAAAAGCGATTGATGCCAATACTTTTGAAGTGACGTTGAGCGAACCTGTTCCGTACTTCTATAAGCTGCTGGTTCACCCGTCCGTCTCCCCGGTACCAAAATCCGCTGTGGAAAAATTTGGTGAAAAATGGACCCAGCCTGCCAATATCGTGACCAACGGTGCGTATAAACTGAAAGACTGGGTGGTCAACGAACGTATGGTCCTGGAGCGTAACCCGCAGTACTGGGACAACGCCAAAACCGTGATTAACCAGGTCACCTACCTGCCAATCTCTTCTGAAGTGACTGACGTAAACCGCTACCGCAGCGGCGAAATCGACATGACCTATAACAACATGCCGATTGAACTGTTCCAGAAACTGAAAAAAGAGATCCCGAAAGAAGTTCACGTCGATCCATACCTGTGCACCTATTACTATGAGATCAACAACCAGAAAGCACCGTTCACCGACGTACGTGTCCGTACTGCGCTGAAGCTGGCACTGGATCGCGACATCATCGTGAACAAAGTGAAAAACCAGGGCGATCTGCCAGCATACAGCTACACCCCGCCATACACCGATGGCGCGAAACTGACCGAGCCAGACTGGTTCAAACAGACGCAGGAACAGCGTAACGCGGAAGCGAAGAAACTGCTGGCCGAAGCTGGCTACACCGCGGACAAACCGCTGACCTTCAGCCTGCTGTACAACACCTCCGATCTGCACAAAAAACTGGCTATCGCTGTCGCCTCGATCTGGAAAAAGAACCTGGGCGCAAACGTGAAGCTGGAGAACCAGGAGTGGAAAACCTTCCTCGACAGCCGTCATCAGGGCACCTTTGATGTGGCGCGTGCAGGCTGGTGTGCGGACTATAACGAGCCGACCTCTTTCCTGAACACCATGCTGAGCGACAGCTCAAACAACACCGCGCACTATAAGAGCCCGGCGTTTGACAAGCTGATTGCCGACACGCTGAAAACCACTGACGAAGCACAACGTACTGAACTGTACTCTAAAGCTGAGCAGCAGCTGGATAAAGATTCCGCGATCGTTCCGGTTTACTACTACGTTAACGCCCGTCTGGTGAAACCGTGGGTAGGTGGCTATACCGGTAAAGACCCGATGGATAATATCTACGTTAAAAACTTGTATATTATCAAGCATTAATGGCAATGAGTGGGGCGAGCTTGCTCGCCCCACGGTGTCTAACCAACGTCACATTATATAGGCACACGCCAGAAGGTACGGGCAATGTTGAAATTTATCCTACGTCGCTGTCTTGAAGCGATTCCAACGTTATTTATTCTCATCACGATTTCCTTCTTCATGATGCGTCTTGCGCCGGGCAGTCCTTTTACCGGTGAACGTACGCTGCCGCCAGAAGTGATGGCGAATATCGAAGCGAAATACCACTTAAACGATCCTATCTCCACCCAGTACTTCAATTATCTGAAGCAGCTGGCTCACGGTGATTTTGGACCGTCATTTAAATATAAAGACTATTCCGTTAACGACCTGGTGGCGTCCAGCTTCCCGGTTTCAGCTAAGCTGGGTGCGGCCGCATTCATTCTGGCTATCGTTTTCGGGGTCACCGCCGGCGTAATCGCCGCGCTCAGACAAAATACCAAATGGGATTATGCCGTAATGGGGGTGGCAATGACCGGGGTAGTAATACCCAGCTTCGTTGTAGCGCCATTACTGGTGATGATATTTGCCATCACGCTGAAGTGGCTGCCGGGCGGCGGCTGGAACGGCGGGGCATTAAAGTTCATGATTTTGCCAATGGTGGCCCTATCTCTGGCGTATATCGCCAGCATCGCGCGTATCACCCGTGGTTCGATGATCGAAGTGCTGCACTCAAACTTCATTCGCACCGCGCGCGCTAAAGGGCTGCCGATGCGCCGGATTATTTTCCGCCACGCGCTTAAACCGGCGCTGTTGCCAGTGCTCTCCTACATGGGACCGGCTTTTGTCGGGATCATCACCGGTTCAATGGTTATCGAAACGATCTACGGTCTGCCGGGGATTGGCCAGCTGTTCGTTAACGGCGCGCTCAACCGCGACTACTCGCTGGTGCTGAGCCTGACTATCCTCGTCGGTGCGCTGACCATCCTCTTTAACGCTATCGTCGATGTGCTGTACGCCGTCATCGATCCGAAAATCCGTTACTAACACTGGAGCACGCCATGATGTTGAGTAAGAAAAACAGCGAGGCGCTGGAAAACTTCAGTGAAAAACTGGAAGTAGAAGGTCGTAGCCTCTGGCAGGATGCGCGCCGTCGTTTTATGCACAACCGTGCTGCGGTCGCCAGCTTGATTGTTCTGGTGATCATCGCCCTGTTTGTGACCCTGGCGCCGATGCTGTCGCAATTTACCTATTTCGACACCGACTGGGGAATGATGTCCAGCGCGCCGGATATGGAATCTGGCCACTATTTTGGCACGGACTCTTCCGGTCGTGACCTGCTGGTACGCGTCGCCATCGGTGGCCGTATCTCGCTGATGGTGGGTATCGCGGCGGCGCTGGTGGCGGTGATCGTGGGGACGCTCTACGGCTCACTTTCCGGCTACCTTGGCGGCAAAGTGGACTCAGTAATGATGCGTCTGCTGGAAATTCTGAACTCCTTCCCGTTTATGTTCTTCGTGATCCTGCTGGTGACCTTCTTCGGCCAGAATATCCTGTTGATCTTCGTGGCCATCGGGATGGTGTCATGGCTGGATATGGCGCGAATTGTTCGCGGCCAGACGCTGAGCCTTAAACGCAAAGAGTTTATCGAAGCCGCGCAGGTGGGTGGCGTATCGACCGGAAATATCGTGGTTCGCCATATCGTTCCTAACGTGCTGGGTGTGGTGGTGGTCTATGCCTCACTGCTGGTGCCAAGCATGATCCTGTTTGAATCCTTCCTGAGCTTCCTCGGTCTGGGTACGCAAGAGCCGCTGAGCAGCTGGGGTGCGCTGCTGAGTGACGGGGCAAACTCAATGGAAGTTTCACCGTGGCTGCTGTTGTATCCGGCTGGCTTCCTGGTCGTTACCCTGTTTTGTTTTAACTTTATCGGCGATGGCCTGCGTGATGCCCTCGACCCGAAAGACCGTTAAGGAGCGCCGTGATGACAATAATTGAAACGGCAACAGCGCCACAGGCGCAACAGCGCAGCGACCTTCTGCTGGATGTAAAAGATCTCCGCGTCACCTTTAAGACGCCGGACGGGGATGTGACCGCCGTAAACGATCTCAACTTCAACCTGCGTGCCGGTGAAACGCTGGGCATCGTGGGCGAATCGGGCTCCGGGAAATCGCAAACGGCCTTCGCGCTGATGGGACTACTGGCGGCTAACGGGGTGATTGGCGGTTCCGCCAGGTTCAACGGCCGTGAGATCCTCAACCTGCCAGAGCATGAGCTGAACAAGCTGCGTGCTGAGCAGATTTCGATGATTTTCCAGGATCCGATGACCTCGCTTAACCCGTACATGCGCGTGGGTGAGCAGCTGATGGAAGTGCTGATGCTGCACAAAGACCTGAGCAAAGCCGAAGCCTTTGAAGAGTCCGTTAAAATGCTCGATGCGGTAAAAATGCCGGAAGCGCGTAAGCGTATGCGCATGTTCCCGCATGAGTTCTCTGGCGGTATGCGCCAGCGTGTGATGATTGCGATGGCGCTGCTGTGTCGACCAAAACTGCTGATTGCTGATGAACCAACCACTGCGCTGGACGTGACCGTACAGGCGCAAATCATGACTCTGTTAAACGAGCTTAAGCGTGAGTTCAACACGGCGATTATCATGATCACCCACGATCTGGGTGTGGTGGCGGGCATCTGTGACAAGGTGCTGGTGATGTATGCCGGTCGTACCATGGAATATGGCAAAGCGCGCGATGTCTTCTATCACCCCGCGCATCCGTACTCGATTGGCCTGTTGAATGCGGTTCCGCGCCTCGATGCGGAAGGGGAATCCCTGCTGACTATTCCGGGCAACCCGCCGAACCTGCTGCGTCTGCCGAAAGGCTGTCCGTTCCAGCCGCGTTGTCCGCACGCGATGGAGATCTGCAACAGCGCGCCGCCGCTGGAAGAGTTTGCACCAGGCCGTCTGCGCGCCTGCTTTAAGCCGCAGGAGGAGCTGGTATGAACGCATTAGATGAAAAACGCAACGTGCTGCTCGAAATCGCCGATCTTAAAGTGCATTTCGACATCAAAGATGGCAAACAGTGGTTCTGGCAGCCACCTAAGACCCTGAAAGCGGTGGACGGTGTTACGCTTCGTCTGTATGAAGGGGAAACCCTGGGCGTGGTGGGCGAGTCTGGCTGCGGCAAATCGACCTTCGCGCGTGCCATTATCGGTCTGGTGAAAGCGACCGGCGGTAAAGTGGCGTGGCTGGGCAAAGATCTGCTGGGCATGAAACCCGACGAGTGGCGCGACGTGCGCAGCGATATCCAGATGATTTTCCAGGATCCGCTGGCGTCATTAAACCCGCGTATGACCATCGGTGAAATCATTGCCGAGCCGCTGCGCACCTATCACCCGAAGATGCCGCGCCAGGAAGTCCGCGATCGTGTTAAAGCGATGATGATGAAGGTGGGGCTGTTGCCCAACCTCATCAACCGTTATCCGCACGAGTTCTCCGGCGGCCAATGCCAGCGTATTGGTATTGCGCGTGCGCTGATCCTCGAGCCGAAACTGATCATCTGCGATGAGCCGGTTTCCGCGCTGGACGTGTCCATTCAGGCGCAGGTAGTGAACCTGCTGCAGAAGCTGCAGCGGGAGATGGGACTATCGTTAATCTTCATTGCGCACGACCTGGCCGTGGTGAAACACATCTCTGACCGCGTGCTGGTGATGTACCTGGGTCATGCCGTGGAGCTGGGCACCTACGATGAGGTGTACCATAATCCGCTGCACCCCTATACCAAAGCGCTGATGTCGGCAGTGCCGATCCCCGATCCCGATCTGGAAAAGAATAAAACGATTCAGCTTCTGGAAGGGGAATTACCTTCACCGATCAACCCGCCGTCGGGCTGTGTGTTCCGTACGCGGTGCCCAATGGCCGGGCCGGAATGCGCCAAAACGCGACCGGTTCTGGAAGGCAGTTTCCGACATGCGGTTTCCTGCCTGAAAGTAGACCCGTTATAATCGCAAGGGCTGACATGATGTCAGCCCTTATTTTTTGCGAGGTCACTGTGTCGCGTATATTCACGTCAGCCCGTCGGCGGCTCTATCATTTATTATTCGATCCTGAAACGCTGTCCGGACGACGCGTCGAAGGGCTCTGCGGATTATTTGCGCTCCTCAGCGTGATTGTCATCTTTATAGAGTCAGGTGCCGGAACGCAATATCATCTGACGTTTGACGAGTGGCATATCTTTGTCTGGCTTGAACTGATAATAACCCTGGTCTTTACCGCGGAATATCTTCTCAGAGTGATAGCCTGGCCCAACCCGGCCCGATATGTTTTCAGCTTTTGGGGATTTATCGATTTAGCCACAATTCTGCCTCTTTATGTAATGTGGCTGTGGCCGGAAATCAGCCTGAGCTATGTCTTTGCCTGGCGCGCGATGCGCGTTATTCGGGTATTACGCATCCTGAAATTACTGCGTTTTATGCCGTCTCTGCACATATTCTGGAGCGCGATCGTCAGCGCCCGCCATCAGCTTATTCTCTTCTACTCGTTTATAGCCATCGTCATGATTGTTTTCGGTGCGCTGATGTACTTGATAGAAGGGCCTAAATATGGTTTCACGACGCTCAACGCCTCTGTCTACTGGGCAATTGTAACCGTCACGACGGTGGGGTATGGGGATATCACACCGCATACGCCGCTGGGACGTATTGTCGCATCGGTGCTGATACTGATTGGTTATTCGGTGATTGCCATTCCAACAGGGCTGATTACCACGCACATGAGCAGTGCCTTTCAGACCCGCAAGCAGCAGCGTAAATGTCCGCGCTGCCACCAGGCGGAACATGAGCTTAATGCCCGATACTGCAACCGGTGCGGTAGTGAGTTAGCGGATTAAATAAAAAAGGCTGCAATCGCAGCCTTTTTTATTATTCGCGCCAGAGAATATGGCACAGCTTGTGGTTTTTTTCGCGACACAGCAGGACGCGGGCGAAGATATCGTTAATTTCGCCGCCGTCTTCATCGGCCAGTCCAATCCCCCCTTCAGCAAAGAAGTCAGGATTGAGGTCGAAATCCACATGCTCGGCCCAGTCTTCAGCAGGATCGAACAACTCGGCGCCGCCGCGCTCTTCGAACTGCAGATTAAAGAGGATCACGTCCGCGGGATCGAGATTATCAACCGCCAGTTCGAGAAAAATGTCATAGGCCTGCTCGAGCGTTTCGTCTTCGGTCAGGCGATTGTTCAGATCCATTTCCATGATGACTACCTGTTTAACATCGTTGGGCACGTTTTACAGCAACGGACTAAAGAAGTAAAACAGTCGTTCGGCAATTCTCTGCCACAGCGGACGTTTAACCCACAGTCTGGCATCCAGCAGGCGGGAGCGGGAGATATAATCATCCTGCACCGCCGCGAGGTCGCCGCCAAAGCCGGCATCATCAATCACCAGTGTGATTTCAAAGTTTAGCCACAGGCTGCGCATATCCAGGTTCACCGTTCCCACCAGACTTAGCTCACCGTCCACCAGCACGCTCTTGGTATGCAGCAGTCCGCCCTCAAACTGGTATATTTTTACCCCTGCAGCCAGCAGTTCGCTAAAGAAGGCGCGGCTGGCCCAGCCCACCAGCAGCGAGTCATTTTTGCGCGGCAAAATGATGCTCACATCCACACCGCGCTGCGCTGCGGTACAGATCGCGTGCAGGAGATCGTCGCTGGGGACAAAGTAGGGCGTGGTCATGATCAGGTATTCACGCGCGGAGTACGTAGCCGTCAGCAGCGCCTGATGGATCAAATCTTCCGGGAAGCCCGGGCCAGAGGCAATGGTATGAATGGTGTGACCGCTGGCCTCTTCGAACGGCATGATATTGCCGTCGGGCGGCGGTGGCAGGATACGCTTACCGGTCTCGATCTCCCAGTCACAGGAGTAGACGATGCCCATCGAGGTGGCAATCGGCCCCTCCATGCGCGCCATCAAATCCACCCACTGGCCCACGCCCGAGTCCTGTTTGAAGAAACGGGGGTCAACCATGTTCATGCTGCCGGTATAGGCAATATAGTTATCGATCATGACCATCTTGCGGTGCTGGCGGAGATCCATCCGGCGCAGAAACACACGCAGCAGAGTGACCTTCAGCGCCTCAACCACCTCGATGCCGGCATTACGCATCATGCCTGCCCAGGGGCTACGGAAGAAGGCCACGCTGCCCGCGGAGTCGAGCATCAGGCGGCAATGAATACCGCGTCGCGCGGCGGCCATTAGCGATTCGGCAACCTGGTCGGCCATGCCGCCGGGTTGCCAGATATAAAACACCATCTCGATATTGTGCCGGGCCAGCTGGATATCGCGGATCAGCGCCTGCATGACGTCATCGGAGGAGGTCAGCAGCTGGAGCTGGTTGCCTTTTACGCCGCCAATTCCCTGACGGCGCTCGCACAGCTTAAACAGCGAGGAGGCTACGCTGCTGTTCTCCTCGGCAAAGATGTGTTTGCAGGCTTTAAGGTCGTGGAGCCACTTCGCGGTCGAAGGCCACATGGCGCGGGCCCGCTCGGCGCGGCGTTTCCCCAGATGAAGCTCACCGAAAGAGAGATAGGCAATAATTCCTACCAGCGGCAGGATGTAGATTATCAGAAGCCAGGCCATGGCAGAGGGAACGGCTCTGCGCTTCATCAGGATGCGTAATGTCACACCCGCGATTAACAGCCAGTATCCCAGAATGACCAGCCAACTCACCACGGTGTAGAAGGTTGTCATGAGTAAAAAAATCCTTTTGAAAGCGTATTGTTATGAGTGTACGCATCAGGAATCATCTGGCAAATAAAAACGCCAGCTAAAAGCGCTGGTTTGCTGTGGGGTTGGGTTTATAATGGCCTTTCTTTTAGAGAAAAAGTGTTAGAGAAAGAGTTGTAGACATGAAGCGCAGTAGAACAGAAGTAGGGCGCTGGCGCATGTTGCGACAGGTGAGTCGTCGCAAGGCTCGTTGGCTGGAAGCACAATCCCGCCGCAATATGCGTATTCACGCCATCAGGAAATGTGGAATGACCCGGCACCGCAACGCGTTGTTGTTCGCCGTCCAGGATTTCTGAGAACCATGAGGGCACCGTAATGGTGCCCACTGTTTTTATAGCGTCTTTTTTGGAATAGCGTATTTGCAGCGCTGTTCCTGTTGTGTTCAGCAAAAGGAGGGAGAAGTGTTTGCGGAGTTTGGTGTACTGAATTTCTGGACGTACGTGGTCGGCGCATTTTTTATCGTGCTGGTGCCAGGGCCAAATACCCTGTTTGTACTGAAAACCGGGATTGGTCACGGCGTGAAAAAAGGCTATCTTGCCGCGACAGGGGTATTTATCGGTGATGCGGTACTTATGTTTCTGGCCTGGGCGGGCGTTGCTGCTTTAATTCAGACTACCCCGGTGCTGTTTAATATCGTGCGTTATCTCGGTGCGTTTTATCTGCTGTGGCTGGGCGGCAAAATGCTCTGGTCGGTGGTGAACCGTCAGAACAACGCTCACGAGAGCGGTCCCGAGCCTGCCAGTATGATCATGAAGCGCGCGCTGGTATTAAGCCTGACGAATCCAAAAGCGATTCTGTTCTACGTCTCGTTCTTCGTTCAGTTCATTGACGTGAATGCGAAAAACACCGGAACCTCTTTCCTGATCCTCGCGACCACGCTTGAGTTGATTAGCTTTATCTATATGAGCTTCCTGATCTTCTCCGGCGCGTTTGTTACCCGTTATCTGAAAACCAAAAAGAAACTGGCAAAGCTGGGCAATGGCCTGATCGGGCTGCTGTTTGTCGGGTTTGCGGCGAGGTTAGCGTCGCTGCATTGATTGAATGTAAGGCTCCTGCGGGAGCCTTTTTAATGTCATTGACAACCCCTCATCATTTAGTTGTATAGTACAACTAAATGATGAGGGCATACTATGCACAGCGAAACCCCCGTAGTCAGCGTTATCCGTCGTTCCTCGCGTCTGATGGTGAGAGAGTTGGGCTTTATGGCTTCCACCCTGGCCTCAACCCCTTATTCGCCCTCGGCCGTTCACACGCTCGTCGAAATCGCCTTGCGCAAAGAGATGACTGCAGGTCAACTGGTGCAGCTGCTGGGGCTGGAAAAATCCAGCGTCAGCCGGATGCTGGCTCGCCTGATTGCCGCGGGTGAACTTGAAGAGGTGGTGTCCACTGACGATGCCAGATCAAAATGCCTCAGGCTGACGGCGAAAGGCCATGACACGGTCCATAAAATTAATACTTTCAGCAACGCGCGCGTCGTATCAGCGATAAAGTCTCTGGCACCCGCGCAGCAGGAAACCATCTCCCGGGGATTGTCCCTGTACGCCGACGCGCTGCTGGCGTGTCGGGAGAAGGGTATTGCTATGCCCCCTGATGAGCTTAAGATCGTGCAGGGCTACCTTCCCGGAATGATTGGCCGCATCGCAGAGATGCACGGGTGCTATTACGCGCGCGAGCATCATTTCGGCCGCTTCTTTGAGGCTAAAGTGGCCTCCGGTCTGGCAGAGTTTAGTGGCCGGCTGGATAAACCCTGTAACCAGGTCTGGCTGGCGGTGATGAACGACAGAATTGTCGGGTCGGTGGCAATCGATGGTGAGGATTTAGAACAGGGCGAAGCCCACCTGCGCTGGTTTATTATCGACGACGGCTGTCGGGGCCATGGCGCAGGAAAAAAATTACTCACCGAAGCGATGCGTTTTTGCGACGACGTCGGGTTTTCAGCCGTGCATCTCTGGACGTTCAATGAGCTGACCACCGCCCGGCGCCTGTATGAATCGTTTGGTTTTGCGCTGGTAAAAGAGTGGGAAGGCGACCAGTGGGGCAGCCTCATAACGGAGCAGCAGTTTACGCGACGACGGGACGCGTAGCCGCCATGATAAAAAAGGCTCCTTTCGGAGCCGATTTCGTCTCAGAACACTTTCTTATACGGGCGAACCGTCACTTTCGCATACACACCCGCGGCAACGTACGGGTCTGCATCAGCCCAGGCCTGAGCGGCTTCCTGGGATTCAAATTCAGCAATGACCGTGGAACCCGAAAAACCGGCGGCGCCTGGGTCGTTGCTGTCTACCGCAGGCATGGGGCCAGCGGTCAGTAAGCGGCCCTCATCCTGGAGCAACTGCAAACGTGCCAGATGAGCAGGGCGTACAGACTGACGTTTATCGAGTGAATCAGCAACATCTTCAGAGTAAATCACGTAAAACACGGCGAAGCTCCTTAACCGGTAAAAGTGTCAGTTACGTTATGTGAAAGGGCAAACGACTGCAATGTAAAATAAAAACAATGTTAATGCCCTGATCTGAATGCGCCTTTTTTCGCCTCTCTTGCGCTAAAGTTGCGCCAGGATAAAGTGTCTTATTGAATATGATTGCTATTTGCATTTAAAATCAGGGTTCGGTTTTTTAACGTTGATGACTATGACTTCGATGACCCTTGATTTATCTCGCCGCTTTCCCTGGCCGACGCTGCTTTCTGTCGTGATTCACGGTGCTGTTGTGGCGGGTTTGCTCTATACCTCGGTTCATCAGGTTATTGAAATGCCCGCGCCCGCGCAGCCGATCTCGGTGACGATGGTATCGCCTGCGGATCTCGACCCCCCGCAGGTTGCCCCGCCGCCGCC
>OKPQ01000276.1_pt1 | contig 15026 bp, 9 predicted proteins | sample 1611121 | NCBI WGS metagenome assembly OKPQ01 (sample SAMN04436712, study PRJEB24849) | human gut metagenome | biome: human gut; feature: NICU; material: stool | host: Homo sapiens | place: USA: Saint Louis, MO | collected 2010-08-16 | reverse complement strand
CATGTCACTTTGAGTGCCCACACAGATTGTCTGATAAATTGTTAAAGAGCAGTGCCGCTTCGTTTTCGCTGCGGCGCGGGGTGTGCATATTACGCTTTCCCGCTTCAGAGTCAAGTGATTATTTTCGCTTTTCTCTGCTGACCCGGCGGCGTGTGTGCCGTTGTTCCGTGTCAGTGGAGGCGCATTATAGGGAGTTATTCTGACGTGACAAGAGGAAATTTAAAAAAAGTTTCCATCCGTGTTTTTTTTCACCAACAGAGGTGAAATCAAGCTACAAATTGTTCTATTTGATGTATCTGCAACCACAATCACATTCGAGATGGCATAATTATCAGCATGAATCTTTAAGGAATAAAAGCGATGCCATTAAGCGCGCAACAGCTGGCCGCCCAAAAAAACCTCTCCTATGTGCTGGCCGAAAAGCTGGCTCAGCGGATTTTAGCGGGTAAATATGCCCCGGGAAGCATCCTGCCGGGTGAAATGGAGCTGGGTGAGCAGTTTGGGGTGAGCCGTACCGCCGTGCGCGAAGCGGTAAAAACCCTGACGGCAAAAGGTATGGTACTTCCACGCCCTCGTATTGGCACACGCGTGATGCCACAAAGTAACTGGAATTTTCTCGATCAGGAGCTGCTCTCCTGGTGGATGACGGAAGACAACTTTCATCAGGTGATCGATCACTTTCTGGTAATGCGCAGTAGCCTTGAACCTCAGGCATGTCTGCTTGCCGCCACGCTTGGCACGGCTGAGCAGAAAGCGCAGCTTAACGCGTTGATGGAAGAGATGGTGTTCCTGAAAAAACACTTCAACCGCGAACGCTGGGTTGAGGTCGACATGGCATGGCATGAACATATCTATATGATGAGCGCCAATCCGTTCCTCACCTCTTTTGCTTCTTTATTCCATTCGGTGTACCACACTTACTTTACCTCTATAACCCAGGACGAAGTGGTAAAACTGGATCTGCATCAGGCGATAGTGGATGCCATTCAGGAAAGCGACGGGCAGCAAGCCCTGAGTGCGTGTCAGGCATTACTGGCCGCACCAACCCACCAGCAGGTAAATAAATGACGAAGAAAAAAGCGCGCAGCATGGCCGGATTGCCGTGGATTGCAGCCATGGCGTTTTTTATGCAGGCACTGGATGCCACCATCCTCAACACCGCGCTTCCCGCTATTGCGCAAAGCCTCAACCGTTCCCCACTGGCAATGCAGTCCGCCATCATCAGCTACACCCTGACGGTTGCGATGTTGATCCCGGTAAGCGGCTGGCTGGCCGACCGCTTCGGCACCCGCAGAGTTTTCATGCTGGCCGTGACGCTGTTTACGCTCGGCTCTCTGGCCTGTGCGCTCTCCACATCCTTAACAGAGCTGGTGATCTTCCGCGTATTGCAGGGTATTGGCGGCGCGATGATGATGCCAGTGGCACGCCTTGCCTTGCTGCGAGCCTACCCTCGAAGTGAACTGCTGCCCGTGCTCAATTTTGTCACCATGCCGGGCCTGGTCGGTCCCATACTTGGTCCGGTGCTCGGCGGCGTGTTTGTCACATGGGCCAGCTGGCACTGGATCTTCCTGATTAATATTCCGATTGGCGTTGCGGGGCTGCTGTATGCCCGCAAATATATGCCGAACTTCACCACGCCAAGACGCAGTTTCGATATGGGTGGTTTTTTCCTGTTTGGCCTGAGCCTGGTGCTCTTCTCCAGCGGGATGGAGCTGTTTGGTGAGAAGATTGTGGCAACGTGGATTGCACTCTCCGTTATTCTCGCCGGCGTTCTGCTGTTTCTTCTCTATATACGTCATGCGCGCCGCCACCCGACACCGTTAATCTCCCTGGGGCTCTTTAACACCCGAACATTTTCCGTCGGGATCGCGGGCAACATTGCCTCGCGCCTGGGGACGGGTTGCGTACCGTTCCTGATGCCACTGATGCTCCAGGTCGGTTTCGGCTACCCGGCTCTGATTGCTGGCTGCATGATGGCGCCCACGGCAATGGGCTCGATTCTGGCAAAATCAACCGTTACGCAAGTGCTGCGCTGGTTTGGCTATCGTAAGACGCTGGTTGGTGTGACGGTCTTTATCGGCCTGATGATTGCGCAGTTCTCGCTGCAATCCGCCTCTCTTCCCGTCTGGATGTTGATCCTGCCGCTGTTTGTACTGGGCATGGCCATGTCAACGCAGTTCACGTCGATGAACACCATCACCCTTGCCGATCTGACTGACGAGAACGCCAGCAGCGGCAACAGCGTGCTGGCCGTAACGCAACAGCTGTCGATCAGTTTAGGGGTTGCCGTGAGTGCAGCGGTACTGCGGTTTTATGAAGGTTTTGACAGTGCGAACACCGTTGAGCAGTTCCACTATACCTTTATTACCATGGGTGCGCTCACCGTGGTTTCGGCGCTGGTCTTTATGCTGTTAAAACCGAAAGACGGACGCAACCTGATCAAAGAACGCCACAAAACAAAGTCTAAACCGAACCCCGTTCCATCAGAACAGGAGTAAGCTGCAGACGTTGCTGCTGCAGTGTGGGCTGTGCCATCCGGTGGATCAACACATCGATGGCCAGTTCACCCAGTTCATCCTTGGGCTGATGGATCGTGGTCAGCGGGGGAGTCATGTAGCTGGCCAGTTCGATATCATCGTAGCCAATTATCGCCATATCGTCCGGAACACGCAGTCCCGCCTGGTACAACGCCTTATAGGCCCCAAATGCCATCGCGTCGTTACCAATAAAGACCGCCTGCGGGCGCTGGGCTTGCGCCAGCAATGTCTGCATCGCCTCGAAGCCGCCGTGAAATTCAAAATCACCGGTAATACGGTAGCCTTCAGGAACAGAAAGCCCCGCCCGCGCCATTGCGGCAAGATACCCCTCCAGACGCAAACGCGCGGGGGTTTTGTCCAGGGGACCGGTAATGCAGGCAATGCGGGTATGGCCTTTATCGATCAGATACTGGGTGGCCATGTCGCCCCCCAGCAGGGAGTTATCCTGAATCAGATCGCTGGTGCCGTCGAACGGCGCCCAGTCCATCATCACCGTAGGGATAGAAGGGTAGCGCTGAATGATCTCTTTCGAGGGCTGATGCGTTTCGGTACAGAGCAGCAGTAATCCGTCGACGCGTTTTTGCATTAGCGTTTCCAGATTACGGTTCATGCGCTGCTCGTCCCCTTCGGTATTACACAGCACCAGACTGTAGCCACGCTCGAAGCAGCTGCGCTCCACGCCGCGAACCAGTTCAGAATAAAAGGGGTTGGTACTGGCGGTGATCAGCATGCCGATGGTACGCGTCTGGTTCAGCTTGAGGCTGCGCGCCAGCGCCGACGGCGCATAGTTTAGCTCTTTAATGGCAGCGTCGACTTTCTCCCGAATCGCCTCGCTGACGAAGCGATCGTTATTAATCACGTGAGAGACTGTCGACGTAGAAACGCCCGCCAGGCGGGCGACATCTTTCATTGTGGCCAAGCGTTACCCCTGCTGACTTAAGAATTCATCGATCTCTTTACGCCACGGAACGGAAGGCTGGGCACCTTTGCGCGTAACGGCGATAGCCGCGGCAGCATGTGCGAAGCGGATCGCATCATCCAGGTTTTTGCCTTCCAGCAGCGCGGTCACCAGTGCACCATTGAAGGTATCTCCCGCCGCGATGGTATCAATCGCTTTCACCTTAAAGCCCGGCACGCGACGGCCTTCGCCGTTTACGCTTGCCCACACCCCACGGCTGCCGAGGGTGATAATCACGGTACCAATGCCTTTGTCGTGCAGCGCCTGCGCGGCACGCGTTGCATCGTCATCATTTTCAACACGAATGCCCGTCAGTTTTTCGGCTTCAGTTTCGTTGGGTGTGATGATGTCCACCAGCGCCAGCAATTCGTCTGATAATACACGGGCAGGCGCAGGATTAAGTACGACAGTGGTATGATTTTCATGCGCTATTTTAGCGGCCGCCAGGACGCTTTCGACCGGCGATTCCAGCTGCATCAGTAACGCTTCAGCATTTGCGATACGCTCACGTTGCGCCTCAACACGCTCAGTGGTTAATGCAGCGTTAGCGCCAGCATGAATACCGATGACATTCTCACCTTCTGCGTTGACGAAAATCAGCGCCACACCGGTAGATTCCCCAGCAACTACGCTCACTGGCGCGATATCGATGTTATCGCCTGCCAGCTGCTTGCGGACACGCTCGCCGGTATCGTCATCACCCGTGCAGGCGATAAACGCGATATTCGCCCCACTGCGCCCCGCAGCAACGGCCTGGTTTGCACCTTTACCGCCAAATGCCACCTGATACTGGTTACCGGTGACGGTTTCGCCCGGCGTCGGGAAAGATTCAAGGTTAAGAATGTGATCGGCATTGATACTGCCAAGGACGACGAGGTTGCCTGCGGTTTTCATGGTTGGGTTGTCCATCTGAGAGCGCCACCGGAGTTACCCGGTGGCGTATGCCACACTTTTCTTTATTGGTGTCCCTCAGGCAGCCAGCGACTGCCTGAATCGCCTTTTACTGCTTAATAACCAGTTTCAGGTCAACAGGGTATTTGGCCTGAACTTTTTCGCCCTTCAGCACTTTGTCAGCAGTCTGCACGCCAGTCGCGCCAATCTGCTCAGGCAGCTGAGCGATGGTTGCAGCCAGTTTGCCATCATTTACCGCTTTTTCACCATCCGGCGTGCCGTCAAATCCGACAACCATCACATCAGATTTACCGGCAGTCTGCAGGGCACGCAGCGCGCCCAGCGCCATTTCGTCGTTCTGTGCGAACACAGCCTGCACGTCAGGGTGGGCGGTCAGCAGGTTCTGCATGACGTTCAGACCTTTAGTACGGTCGAAGTCAGCTGGCTGGCTGGCCAGTACGTTGAATTTATGCGCTGCCACCGCCTGCTGGAAGCCTTCGCCGCGCTCGCGGGCGGCAGACGTACCGGCAATCCCCTGCAGTTCGATCACTTTCGCGCCTTCACCGGCTTTCTTCGCGATGTAGTCACCGGCGATTTTACCGCCCAGCACGTTGTCAGACGCGATATGGCTCACCACGTCACCTTTGGTTGCCTGACGGTCCAGGGTGATCACCGGGATTTTCGCCTGGTTTGCCATCTTAACGGCGTTACCGACGGCGTCAGAATCGGTTGGGTTGATCAGCAGGATTTTGGTGCCGCGAACGGTTAAGTCCTGAACGTTAGCCAGCTCTTTCGCCGGGTTGTTCTGGGAATCCAGCACCACCAGGTTGTAACCCAGTTTATCTGCTTCTTTCTGCGCACCATCCTTGAGGGAGACAAAGAACGGGTTGTTCAGCGTGGAGATAACCAGCGCGATGGTATCTTTCGCCATGGCGTTAGCACTTACGGTTGCGCTCAGCGCGACAGCAGAAACCAGGGTAGCCAGTTTTTTCATGTTCATATCTAAGATGTCCTGTAGTGTCGTCAGTTACTGTTTTTTGTTGTCTACCAGTACCGCCAGCAAAATCACCACTGCCTTAACGATCATCTGGTAATAGGAGGAAACACCTAACAAATTCAAACCATTATTCAGGAAACCAAGAATCAGTGCGCCGATCAATGTCCCAACAATGCGACCTTTACCGCCCGCAAGACTCGTACCGCCCAGCACCACTGCCGCAATGGCATCCAGCTCATAACCCGTCCCCGCCGTTGGCTGCGCGGAGGAGAGGCGCGCCACTTCGATGATACCCGCCAGAGAAGCCAGCAGACCACACAGGGAGTAAACGATAACTTTGACTTTATTCACGCTAATCCCGGACAGACGCGTTGCCGCCTCGTTACCGCCCAGGGCATAGATATAACGACCCAGACGAGTGTGATGCAGCATGTACCACGCCGCCAGGAAGACGATAGCCATGATCCAGACCGGAGTAGGGATACCCAGCGGACGACCTATACCGAACCAGCCAAACAGATCGGCATTATCAGTAAAACCGGTATTCACCGGACTGCCGTTGGTATAAACCATGGTCACACCGCGCAGCAGCAGCATCATCACCAGCGTCGCGATGAACGCCTGGACGCGGCCTTTCGCCACAATCACGCCGGTCACGGCACCAATTGCCGCCCCTGCCGCCAGCGCTGCCGCCACGGCTACCAGCGCATTGACTTCAATTCCGACAAGGGAAGCGGCGATCGCACCGGTGAGCGCCAGCAAGGAACCGACGGACAGATCGATCCCTGAGGTCAAAATCACCAGCGTCATCCCGACCGCCATAATGGCGTTCACGGAGGTCTGCTGCAGAATGTTGAACAGGTTATTAACGGTGAAAAAGTTCGGGCTCATGGTCGACACAATCGCGATCAGCACCAGCAGGGCAATTAGCGATTTTTGTTCCATCAGCCATGCCTTTGTGAAATAACGGCGACCAGAGACAGCCTGGGTAGTCATCTTCTTACTCCTGATTCACGCGATTAAGCTTGCCCACAGCGGCAGCCATCAGAACTTCCTGGGTGGCCTGCTCGCGAGTGAATTCACCGCCGAGATGCCCTTCATGCATGACGATAATGCGATCGCTCATGCCTAATACTTCTGGCATCTCGGAAGAGACCAGAATGATGCTCAGCCCGTCGGCCTTGAACTGGTTAATCAGTTGATAGATCTCTTTCTTCGCCCCCACGTCTACGCCGCGGGTCGGCTCGTCGAGGATCAACACTTTCGGGCGCGTCATCAGCCCGCGCGCAATCGCCACTTTCTGCTGGTTCCCGCCGGACAACAGGCCGATGGCCTGCTCCATCGACGGGGTTTTGACGTTAAAGAGACGGATAAAATCGCTGACCGCCTGCTGTTCGTCTTTATGTTTCAGCGTACCGCCGCTATGGCTGAAATAGCGCAGCGCGGTAAGCGACATGTTCTCTTTCACCGACATGCCGAGCACTAAGCCGTCGCGCTTGCGGTCTTCGGAGATATAGACGATGCCGTTCGCGAGGCCATCCTGCGGCGAACGGGTCACCACTTCACGACCGTCGAGAGTGACATACCCGCTGGTGCGCGGCAGCGCGCCGTAAAGCACTTTCATCAGCTCGGTACGGCCGGCGCCCATCAGGCCCGCCACGCCCAGGATTTCGCCCTGGCGCAGGGTAAAGGTCACGTCGTTCACACCCGGACCGCAGAGATTGTCCACCTTCAGGCGGATCTCGCCCGACGCTTTATCCAGGTGCGGGTATTGATCTTCAAGTTTGCGTCCCACCATCATTTCGATGAGCGTATCTTCGGTCAGCGTGGCCACTTCGCGCTCGGCAATAAACTGCCCGTCGCGAAAGACGGTAACGTCATCGCAAATCTCGAAGATCTCTTTCATGCGGTGAGAAATATAGACAATCCCGCGGCCCTGCGATTTCAGCTCGCGGATGACGCGGAACAGGGATTCGGTTTCGGTATCCGTCAGGGCGTCGGTCGGCTCATCCATAATGATGACCTTCGACTCAAAGCTCAGCACCTTCGCGATTTCCACCATCTGCTGATCGCCGATAGAGAGATCGCCGACCAGACGGTCGCTTTTAAAGCGCAGGTTCAGCTTCGCCAGCAGTTTGTCCGCTTCGGCATACATGGTTTTCCAGTCGATTTTGCCAAACCGATTCACAAATTCACGGCCAAGGAAGATGTTCTCCGCAATGGTAAGCTGCGGGATCAGGTTCAGTTCCTGGTGAATGATACCGATACCGGCTTCCTGGGAGGATTTCGGGCCGTTGAAGGTGGTCTCTTTACCCAGCCAGATGAGTGAACCGGCATCGCGTTGATAGATACCGGTCAGCACTTTCATCATGGTGGATTTGCCGGCGCCGTTCTCACCCACCAGCGCCATCACGCGCCCGGGGTAGACATTCAGCGCCGCACCGGAGAGGGCTTTTACGCCCGGGAACGATTTATCGATCCCTTTGAGTTGCAGTAATGCGTCCATGATGGCCTCAGAAGGTGACACCAGCACAGAGAATAATATTCGCATACGGGGAACACTCCCCGCTGCGAATCACCGCCTGACTGTCTGCGGTTTGTTGTTTAAATTGTTCGTGCGTTGTGTAACGAATTTCTATGGTGTTTCCCTGGTGTTGTTGCAGTTGCTCAAGGTGACTGAGCAACGTTTCGTGGAGTTGCGGATTATGTTGTTTGATTTCCGCGGCGAGAATGGCTGCCTCAACCTGCATCTCCGCGGTCACAACATCCAGTACCTGCATAAACGAGGGCACGCCCTGGGTTAATGCCATATCAATACGGGTTGTGCTGCGCGGAACCGGTAAGCCTGCATCGCAAACCACCAGCGTATCGGTATGCCCAAGACGGGAAATAACCGACGAGATTTCTGAGTTGAGAACCGTGCCTTTCTTCATTTTCTTGCTCCACTAGCGAAACGTTTCGCTGATATCAGTTTAGTCTTAAGAGTGTTCAGAAAACCACCGTGACGTAACAGATTTGTGATCAACGTCGAAACGTTTCGCTAAGTGAAATGGAGGGGTGGTAAATGCAAAACGGTAACCGTCAGGTTACCGTTTTTTTATGTTTGCGCCCTCTCCCGTGGGAGAGGGTCGGGGCGAGGGCATCAGGCCGCACGGAGACTTAAATCTCGACCTGCGTTCCCAGCTCAATCACGCGGTTAGGCGGGATCTCGAACTGGTCAGGCGCACGCAGGGCGTTACGCTGCAGGATAAGGTACAGCTTGCCGCGCAGGCGCAGATACCACGGGCGTTTGCCGATGATCAGCGACTCGTGCGACATAAAGAATGACGTCTCCATCATCCGGCAACTCAGCCCTTCCAGACCACAGCGGTGGAATACCTCTTCCACGTTTGGCGTTTCACGCCAGCCGTAGCTCGCCACCACGCGCCAGAAGGTCGGTGACAACTGCTCGATCTGCACCCGGCGAACGTTGTGTACATACGGCGCATCTTCGGTGCGCAGTGTCAGCAGAATGACGCGTTCATGCAGGACCTTGTTGTGCTTGAGGTTATGCATCAACGCAAACGGGATCACGTTCAGGGCTCGAGACATGTATACCGCGGTACCCGGCACGCGAACCGGCGGTGATTTTTCCAGTGAAGCAATCATCGCCTCAAGAGAATTTCCGTGCTCATGCATACGGCGCAGCAGACGGAAACGCTCGCTCTTCCATGTGGTCATAACGATGAACATCACCAGACCCAGCGTCAGCGGCAGCCAGCCACCAGAAACAATCTTGTCGAGGTTTGCCGAGAACAGCGGCACGTCGATACAGAGGAAGCCCACCAGAATCATTGCCACAAGGAATTTATTCCAGTGCCAGTTTCGGTACGCCACCGTGGTGGAGAGCAGGGACGTCAGCACCATGGTTCCCGTTACGGCGATACCGTACGCCGCTGCCAGGTTGCTGGAGTGCTCGAAGCTGACGATCACAATTACTACCGCGAAATAGAGCAGCCAGTTAACGAACGGGATGTAGATCTGACCCGACTCCATCTCTGAGGTATGGATAATGCGCATCGGTGAGAGGTACCCCAGACGCACAGCCTGGCGCGTCAGCGAGAACACCCCGGAAATCACCGCCTGAGAGGCAATGACTGTCGCCAGCGTCGCCAGGATCAGCATCGGTACCAGCGCCCAGTCTGGCGCCAGCAGGAAGAACGGGTTCTTAATCGCTTCCGGGTTTTTGAGCAACAGCGCCCCCTGACCGAAATAGTTCAGCACCAGCGACGGCAGCACCACGATAAACCATGCCACACGGATAGGCAGTTTCCCAAAGTGCCCCATGTCGGCATACAGCGCTTCAACGCCGGTGATGGAGAGCACGACCGCCCCCAGCGCAACGAAGGAGACCACTTTGTACTCGAGGAAGAAATGCACCGCCCAGTAGGGGTTCAGCGCATGCAGCACTTCCGGGTTAGCAATAATGCTGCGTAAACCAAGCGCTGCCAGGATCAGGAACCAGGCCAGCATAATCGGTGCGAACAGTTTCCCTACCAGCCCGGTACCGTGCTTCTGGATCACAAACAGCAGCGTCAGAACGATGATTGCCAGCGGAACCACCCACGTATCGAGCTGCGGCGCGATAATCTCCAGCCCCTCTATTGCCGAGAGCACCGAAATAGCCGGCGTTATCACCACTTCCCCGTAGAAGAAGCTGCCGCCAATCAGACCGATAATGACCAGCACAGAGGTCATTCTGGCCGAGGTGTTACGCCCGGCCAGCGACATCAACGTCAGGATCCCACCTTCACCTGCGTTATCCGCCCGCATCACGAAGGAAAGATATTTAACAGAAACCACCAGAATCAGCAGCCAGAAGATGAGGGACAGGAAGCCAAATACGGCATCGCGTTCAACACCAAAGCCAAACTGGCCGGACAAACATTCACGAAGCGTATAAAGCGGGCTGGTGCCGATATCACCGTAGACAACCCCGATCGCCGCAAGCGTTATTGCGGGTAATGATTGCTTATTATCAGTGCTCATAGACTAGTCTTTTCGTTTGAATAACAAATGTGTTCCTGGTCCCTTGGTCCACAAAAAGCGCACAGTATGCACGATTCGTTGCAAAATCGAACCCCTAAATGCAACCGCATTAATGTAGCGCAAAGAAAATTGCGCCGCACTTCAGTCTATTACCAGCCCTGACTGAAACGTCTATACTCGCTTCAATTGGCCGCCACGACGGCGAAAGGATGCAAAACTATTATGGCTCACTCACATTTATTAGCAGAAAGAATTTCCCGCCTCAGCAGCGCGCTGGAGAAAGGCCTTTTCGAGCGTAGCCACGCCATCCGCCTCTGTTTGCTGGCGGCGTTGAGCGGGGAAAGCGTGTTTCTGCTCGGCCCCCCTGGCATTGCCAAGAGCCTGATAGCCCGCAGGTTAAAGTTTGCTTTTCAGAATGCCCGCGCCTTCGAATACCTGATGACCCGATTCTCTACCCCTGAAGAAGTTTTCGGCCCGCTTTCCATCCAGGCGCTGAAAGATGAGGGGCGTTATCAGCGTTTGACCGAGGGGTATCTTCCGGAGGCGGAGATTGTTTTCCTCGATGAGATCTGGAAAGCGGGACCGGCGATTCTGAACACCCTGCTCACAGCGATAAACGAACGTCGGTTCCGCAACGGCGCCAGCGAAGAGAAAATCCCGATGCGCCTGCTGGTGGCCGCCTCAAACGAACTGCCTGAAGCCGACAGCAGCCTGGAAGCGCTGTATGACCGTATGCTGATCCGCCTGTGGCTGGACAAAGTGCAGGATAAATCCAATTTCCGTTCCATGCTGGTCAGCCAGCAGGATGAGAATGAAAACCCGGTTGCCCCTTCACTGCAGGTGACGGATGAGGAGTATCACCAGTGGCAGCAGGACATTGGCAAAATCAAACTGCCGGACGCGGTCTTTGAGCTGATCTACCTCCTGCGTCAGCAGCTCGATCTCCTTCCCTCGGCGCCCTACGTCTCCGATCGTCGCTGGAAAAAAGCAATCCGCCTGCTGCAGGCCAGCGCCCTGTTCAGCGGGCGTGATGCCGTTGCGCCCATCGACCTGATCCTGCTGAAAGATTGTCTCTGGCACGATGCAGAAGGCATGAACCTGATGCAGCAGCAGCTTGAGGTTTTGATGACCGGACACGCCTGGGGGCAGCAGGCGATGCTCAACCAGCTGGGGGCCATCGCCCAGCGGCGCATTCAGCTCCAGCAGCAGCAAAGCGATAAAACCGCGCTGAAGGTGAATCGTCTGGGGGGAATGTTCGCCCGCAAACCGCACTATGAGTTACCCGCTGAACTGACCAGCCCGACGCTGACGCTGTTGCTTCAGCAGCCGCTCAAGCTGCATGACATGCAGGTCGTGCACATTACGCTTGAGCGTGAGGCGCTGGCCCAGTGGCTGGATAAGGGCGGAGAGATCCGGGGAAAACTCAACGGCATCGGTTTCGCGCAGCCGCTTAATATGGAAGTGGACAGTAGCCAGCACCTGGTGATCCGCGACGTCAGCCTGCAGGGATCGCGTCTTGCGCTTCCTGGCACCGCCTCAGACAGCGTTCCCGAAGAGATTAAGCAGCAGCTGGAAGCGCTGGATACAGAATGGCACCAGCAGCACACCCGCTTCAGCGAGCAGCAAAAATGCCTCTTTATTCATAGCGACTGGTTAGGTCGCATCGAAGCCAGCCTGCAGGATGTCAGCGCGCAGATCAAACAGGCGCGTCAATGCTAACTCTGGATACGCTTAACGTCATGCTGGCTGTCAGCGAGGAAGGGTTGATCGAAGAGGTGGTGATTACCCTTCTGGCTTCGCCGCAGCTGGCAGCCTTCTTTGAAAAATTTCCGAAGCTTAAAAAAGCGATGACGGACGATCTCCCACGCTGGCGGGAAAACCTGCGTCAGCGGTTTAAAGAGACCGAAGTGCCTCCTGAGTTAACGGAAGAGGTAGCCTGTTACCAGCAGTGCCAGCGGCTCTCCACGTCGCAGTTTATCGTTCAGCTCCCGCAAACCCTGACGCTGCTCGATAACGTTCACTCGCCGTTCGCCAGCCAGGCCCGGGCGCTGGTCACGGATAACGCCACCTTTACCCCTGCTCTGCACACGCTCTTTTTACAGCGCTGGCGCCTCAGCCTGGTGGTGCAGGCCACAACCCTCAACCAGCAGTTGCTGGATGAAGAGCGTGAGCAACTGCTCAGCGAAGTGCAGGAACGCATGACCTTAAGCGGCCAGCTGGAGCAGGTGCTGGTGGAAAATGAGAACGCCGCCGGACGACTCTGGGATATGAGCGCCGGTCAGCTGCGGCGCGGGGACTATCAGCTGATCGTCAGGTACGGGGATTTTCTGGCGCAGCAGCCCGAGCTGATGAAGCTTGCAGAACAGCTGGGCCGCTCCAGGGAGGCAAAATCGGTCCCAAAGAAAGATGCCCCAATGGAAACTTTCCGCACCCTGGTGCGCGAACCGGCTACCGTGCCCGAGCAGGTCGACGGGCTCCAGCAGAGCGATGACATTTTGCGTCTGCTGCCGACGGAGCTGAGCACACTCGGGATGACCGAGCTGGAGTATGAATTTTACCGTCGGCTGGTGGAAAAGCAGCTGCTTACCTATCGCCTGCACGGCGAAGCCTGGCGTGAGAAAGTCAGCCAGCGGCCGGTCGTTCATCAGGATTTTGATGAACAGCCGCGCGGGCCATTCATTGTTTGCGTGGATACATCCGGATCGATGGGCGGGTTTAACGAGCAGTGTGCGAAGGCGTTCTGTCTGGCACTGATGCGCGTGGCGCTGGCCGATCGCCGTCGCTGCTTCATCATGCTTTTCTCCAGCGAAGTGGTGGGTTATGAACTGACGAACCAGCAGGGGCTCGAACAGGCGATCCGCTTTTTAAGCCAGCGTTTTCGCGGCGGTACCGATCTGGCCAGCTGTTTTCGCAGCATTGTGGAACGCATGCAGGGTGGCGACTGGTACGACGCTGACGCGGTGGTGATTTCTGATTTTATTGCCCAGCGGCTGCCGGATGATGTGGTCAGTAAAGTGAAGGAGTTGCAGCGGGTACATCAGCATCGTTTCCACGCGGTGGCTATGTCCGCCCATGGAAAACCCGGCATTATGCGCATCTTCGATCATATCTGGCGCTTTGATACCGGGTTACGTAGCCGCCTGCTCAGACGCTGGCAGCGTTAATTACAGAAGAGAGCCGACGCTTTCGCGTACCTGCTGCGGCCAGACCCCGCACTGAACCTGACCGATATGCGGCAACTGAAGCAGCAGCATAGTCAGGCGGGACTGGCCAATACCGCCGCCGATGGTCTGCGGCATTTCGCCACGCAGCAGCGCCTGATGCCACTCTAATGTGAGACGATCTTCATCACCGGTCACCGCCAGCTGGCGCTTGAGCGCGTCAGCATCCACGCGGATCCCCATAGAAGAGAGCTCGAACGCGTCTTCCAGCACCGGGTTCCACACCAGAATATCGCCGTTCAGACCAGCATAGTCGCGCTCGCCCTGGGTGCTCCAGTCATCATAATCCGGCGCACGCACGTCGTGGCGTTTACCATCAGACAGTTTGCCGCCGATACCGATAAGGAACACCGCGCCCAGCTCTTTGGCGATCGCCCGTTCACGGCCTTTGGCATCCAGATCCGGGAAACGACTCAGCAGTTCCTGGCTGTGAACAAAGTGGATCGACTCCGGCAGAAACGGTGCCAGACCAAACTCTTTGCTTACGGCCGCTTCGGTGGCTTTGATCCCGGCATAGATCGCTTCAACGGTAGATTTCAGCGTCCCCACGTGACGCTCGCCATCCCCCATGACGCGTTCCCAGTCCCACTGGTCAACGTACACGGAATGAATGGGAGACAGGCGGTCTTCATCGGGACGAAGGGCTTTCATGTGCGTGTAGAGCCCTTCGCACGAGCTGAAGTCGTGTTGTCCCAGGGTTTGACGCTTCCATTTCGCAAGGGAATGAACCACTTCGAACTGGGCGTCTGGCAGTGTTTTCACTTTTACCTGTACCGCTTTTTCGCATCCAGAGAGGTTATCCTGGGTCCCGTCACCCACGCGGCTAAGGATTGGAGCCTGGACTTCTATCAGCCCAAGCTTCTCTTCCAGCTGGCGGGAAAAATGGGATTTAACGAAACTGATCTGGCGTTGTTTTGCGATATAAGCGGTTTTCATTATTTATACTCCTGCGTCCTGTTGGTATTGATTAAGCAACAGAAATGCCACCTTATTCAATAACCCATCAACAAAAAGCCCACTTCACTTTTGATTCGTCAAAATAAGACGCTAGAATAGAGGGAATCATTAATCTTCATAAGAAAAAGCTATGGAAAATTATCAGATCGACAATCTCGACCGCGGCATTCTGGAGGCGTTAATGGCTAATGCCCGTACCGCCTACGCCGAACTGGCGAAACAGTTTGGCGTCAGCCCCGGCACCATTCACGTTCGCGTAGAAAAGATGAAACAGGCGGGGATCATTACCGGTGCGCGTATTGACGTCAGCCCTAAGCAGCTGGGTTATGACGTGTGCTGTTTCATTGGCATTATTCTTAAAAGCGCCAAAGACTATCCTTCTGCACTGGCGAAGCTGAACGCGCTGGATGAAGTCACCGAGGCCTACTACACCACCG
>OKPQ01000273.1_pt1 | contig 15087 bp, 16 predicted proteins | sample 1611121 | NCBI WGS metagenome assembly OKPQ01 (sample SAMN04436712, study PRJEB24849) | human gut metagenome | biome: human gut; feature: NICU; material: stool | host: Homo sapiens | place: USA: Saint Louis, MO | collected 2010-08-16 | reverse complement strand
CCACCGAAGAAGACGCCCGCGAGGAATACTACTGCGAGCCGAAGAACGGCGGCGGTACCTATCTGGCCCGCTCCATCCGTGAGCGAGCTGCGCGTGGCTCCGGTCCCGTTCTGCGCTTCACCGGCACGGCTGAGTTCAATGCCATGCCGGAAATCATCCGTGCGCTGCATATGCAGGAGTGGCTGGATAAGGTGGTGCTGCCCGTACTGAACACGCTGCCGCAAAACCTTCGCCACTGCCTCGGCGAGGACTTTGCACGGTCTGGCCACCTGACCGTCTTTGCGCCAATGACCGTCAACGACGATACCACCCGTACCGTGCCGTTCCTTGTCGAGCTGGCCAACGTTCCCTACAAGCAGCAGGAGCAGGCCCTGTTCTTTATCTGCGACCGGCTACCGCGCCGCGACGGTATCAAGCTCGATGGCCGGGGGAACGGTAACTACCTGGCCGAACAGGCGGCGGAGAAGTACGGCGCAGAGGTGGAGGTGGTCATGCCTTCCGTCGCCCACTACCGCGAGAACATGCCGCGCTTCAAGGCGGCGTTTGAGGATGATGAACTGGTGTTGCCTAAACACGAGGACGTTATCAGCGACCTCGGACAGATTGTCGTTCAGCGTGGGGTGCCAGGAATTGATGACCGGGAGAATACCGGCAGCGATGGCCACAAGCGTCACGGCGACAGCGCGTATGCGATCTTCCTCGCCTTTCTCGCCAGCAAAGAAGACTGCCAGCGCTACGAACTGCACCGTCTCAACAACCCCCAACAGCAGCGCAACAGCGATAGTCGTCGTCAGTTGCGCATTACCCGAGGCCTTAAAAATCAGCGAGGACTGCTCTGATGGCAAAGAAAAAGAAGCGTACCGCCCGTAATCTTATGAATACCCAGACGGGCGAGCGGGTGGCGGTTGATGCCGTAAAAATGACTCAGCCAGAAGCCCGCGCCGGGAGCGTCAGCGTCCGGCGATCCTCTCCGGGTATCAGCGTGGCGAGTACCTTATCCCCGGCCAGACTGGCCGGGGTATTACGTAATGTGACGGAAGGTAATGCCAGCGACTACTTCATCCTCGCCGAAGAGATGGAAGAACGTGACCTGCACTATTCCAGTGTGTTACGTACCCGCAAGCTGACCGTCGCCGGTATCCCTCCGGCAGTGGAAGCGGCGAGTGACGATGAGCATGATGTGATGCTGGCCGATGCTGTTCGCGATCTTGTCGAGCAGCCGCAAATCCCTGAGCTATTGTTCGATCTGCTTGATGGTCTGGGTAAAGGCGTGGGTGTCTGCGAAATCCTCTGGGATACAGCGGAAGTCTGGAAGCCGCGCGACTATGAATGGGTTGACCCTCGTTTCCTCAAACCTGACCGCGAGACCCAGCGCCAGTTTCGTCTGCTGACCGATGAACAGCCGGTTGATGGTATCCCGCTGACGCCGGGTAAATATGTCATTCACTTCCCCCGCCTCAAGTCCGGCCTGCCGCTGCGTAATGGTCTGGCCCGTCTGGTGGCGGTGATGTATATGCTCAAGTCCTTTACCGTCCGTGACTGGTGGGCGTTTGCCGAGAAGTTTGGCATACCCATCGTCGTCGGTAAGTACGGGAATAATGCCACCGATGAGCAGATTAAGACCCTCATCGATGCTATCGCCTCCATCGCCTCTGATGCCGGGTGTGCCATCCCGCAGAGCATGCAGCTTGAAATGCAGGAGACCGCCAGCCGCAATGGCGGTGGCGCACTCTTCAAAGAGATGGCCGAATGGTGCGATGCACAGACAAGTAAGGCCGTGCTGGGTCAGACCATGACAACCGATGACGGCAGCTCGCGATCTCAGGCCGACGTGCATGATCGGGTGCGCATGGATATTGCCCGCTGGGATGCCCGTCAGCTGGAGAACACCCTCAATGAGTTTCTGGTGCGTCCGTTTATCCAGTTCAACTACGGGCCGCAGGAAAAGTACCCGCGAGTGAAGCTGACTATCAGTGAGCCGGAGGACCTCAAAGCCTTTGTCGATGCGCTTATCCCCCTGGTTGATCGTGGTCTGCGGGTGCAGGAATCTGAGGTACGGGACAAGTTTGGTCTGGCTGAGCCGGAAACCGGCGCGGTAGTGCTCTCGCCGTCCAACAGCTTCTCTGCCTTCAGCCCGGCACCGGCACTCAACCGTTCACAGCTTGCGCTTAACCGTGCTCAGGACGATGAGATCGATGTGATGGTCAATGAAGCGCTGAAGGACTGGGAGCAGACCGGCGATGCGTTCACCAGTCCGGTGCTGCAGCTGGCGAAAGAGGCCGGGAGTTTTGAGGAGTTTCTGGCGCGTCTGCCGGACCTGCAGAGTACGCTGGAGCCTGCCGCGTTCGTCGAGCAACTGGCGATGCTGAGCTTTAAGGCGCGGACACTGGGAGATGCGAACGATGGCTGAACAACTCATGACAAAAGCGCTATGGGAACAGGTCGCTGATGAGCTGAAAAATCTCTTCTGCCATGTTCGCTTCCGGTATCAGGATACCGTCATTTCCGTCATTCGTGAGCGCGATAGCGAGAGTAGCACTGTTCTCGCCGTGTATTTTGATGACAAATGGTGTGCCGGATGGGGACGTGAAGAAAGCGAGGTGTTTAATCCGCTGACGCGCCTTTTCTGGTGCGAAAAGAAAAAGCGTCATTATCCCTCAAAAACAGTGGCTGAAATTGAGAGAGCGCTGGGTAAGCGACAGGCGAAAAAAACATTTCCCAAACTGAATGATTCGTTCATCTATCGTCTGCCGTTCTTCACCAGTTCATCGACCCTCGTTCGTCAGTTCAAAAAGGCGGATGGCCTGATGTTTATCACTAAGCAGGAGGATATGTGATCTATGGCTAAGGCTCCCGATATTATCCCCAAAGAGGCGCTGGCCTGGCTGAAGTCGAAAAAGCTGACGCCGGGCTTCGATTACCGTGATGTGTGGAAGCAGGAGCACAGCATCGGTTTCACCGTGGCGAAGATGACGCAGCTCGACCTGCTCTCTGACGTCAAAACGCTGGTAGAAGACGCGATGGCCAGCGGCCAGTCGTTCGCCGAATTCCGCGAGGTCCTGAAGCCGCTGCTGGTGAAGCGTGGATGGTGGGGGCAGCAGATGATGGATGACCCGCTGACGGGTGAGACCAGACCCGTACAGCTTGGCAGCGATCGTCGTCTGCGCACCATCTTCGATACCAACATGCGCACCGCCCGCAGCGCCGGTCAGTGGGACCGCATCCAGCGCACCAGACGCGCGATGCCCTATCTGCTGTATACGCTGGGGCCGTCACGCGAGCACCGCGCCGAGCATCTGAAATGGGCGAACCTCTGTCTGCCGGTGGATGACCCATTCTGGTTGACCCATTTCTGCCCCAACGGCTGGGGCTGTAAATGCGGGGTTCGCCAGGTCAGTAAATACGAGTACGATCAGCTGATGAAAAATGGTGTCCCGCGTAACGTGCAGCAGCTCGATGAAAGCGGCCAGCCAACCGGCCACGTTATCCGCCAGACCGTCCCGGTCCGCACTGAAGCGCCGCCCGTCAAACGGGTGAAGTGGGTTAACAAGCGCACCGGCGAAGAGGAGCTGGTGCCGGAGGGAATTGATCCGGGCTGGGACTACAACCCCGGCATGCGCCGTCAGGCCGAACTTGAGCGCCAGCTGGCCGCGAAGCAGAGCGCCTTCGACAGTGATAATGAAACGAGGCGTTAATCCGCCTCAAACGCACTCAGAGACTTTACCGGCATTTGTGGTACGATGATTCTCTGAAAAATTCTTAAACGCACCACGGCGTTTTTGAACGGGGTTTGAACGCAGTTCCCCGCTGCGTTTGCCGCAACTCTTCCTTTATATACAGGGAAAGCGGTTAATCCACTTTCTTCTTCCCCATCACCGACACTGTCCGTCAGTTACCTTTAACGACGGACAGCACCATGCCAAAGCCTGCAACACAACTCGAATTTCTGGCCCTGTGCTTTGAGCTTCCCGACCTGTCGGATGCAAGCATACCGCTGCCGGAATGGTTGCCGATGATCCCTGCGGGCACCTTCACCGGACGTGATGGTCGCTCCTGGGTTAACGACAATCCGCAGGCGTTCATTGCCACGTCTTTCCGTTACCCGACATTGCCGTTTGATGCCGAGCATTCCACTGAACTACTTGGCCCGAAAGGTGAAGAAGCTCCGGCCTATGCCTGGATTGATGCCATGCGCGTCAACGCCGACGGCAGCATTGACGGTCATATCGAGTGGACGCCTGACGGCGAAGCGCTCGTTCGCGGTAAGAAGTACCGCTATTACAGCCCGGCGTTCCGTCATTTCCCTACCGGTCAGGTCTCGCATCTTTCCAGCGCAGGCCTGACCAACAAACCCAACCTGTATTTACCCGCACTTAACTCGGAGAACACCATGACTGTACCTGTGCAGATTGCCACGGCACTGGGTCTGGCTGAGACCGCGTCGGTTGACGATGCCGTATCAGCTATCCAGACCATCAAAAGCAATGAATCGCTTGCGCTGAACCGTGCTCAAAACCCGGACCTGTCGAAATTTATTCCGCAGGAAACGTACCAGCTGGCGCTGAACCGCGCTCAGACAGCGGAAGAACGGCTGAAGACGCTGGATGAGAAAACGGCTACCGCGCTGGTTGACGATGCCGTAACCGCCGGGAAAGTCGCGCCCGCTAACCGCGATATGTATCTGGCCCTTTGCCGCAGTGAAGAAGGCCGTCAGCAGTTTGCCGAGTTCGTGAAAACTGCGCAGCCACTGGTCAATCAGGACCCGTCCAAAGGCAAAGAGAACAAGGGGCAGCAGACCACGCTTAACGAAACTGAGCTGGCGATGTGCCGCAGCATGGGTATTTCGCAGGAAGAGTTTCTCGCCGCTAAACCGAAACAGGAGCAATAACAATGCCAGCACCGTCAGCAGAAATTCTGCACGCGCTCACCACGTCCCTGAGTGCCGCTTTTACCAAAGGTCTTGCGGGCGTCAAGCCGCAGTACCTGCGCATCGCTACTGAAGTACCGAGCGGCTCTGCGTCCAATACGTATGGCTGGCTCTCGGACCTGCCGACTATCAAAGAGTGGGTCAGCGCCCGCCAGTTCGCGCAGTTGTCTCAGTACGGCTACACCATCGCCAACAAGACCTGGGAAAACTCGATCCGCGTCAAGCGTGAAAATATCGAAGACGACCAGATTGGTCAGTACAGCGTGATTGCTCAGGCATTCGGTCAGCAGGTCGCCGAGTTCCCGGACACGCTGAGCTTCCCGCTGCTGGTTGCCGGTTTCAGCACCCTGTGCTTTGACGGCCAGAACTTCTTTGATACCGACCATCCGATGGCGGGCGGCACCTACAGCAACGTTGTGGGCGATATCGCGACCGACACCGGCGAGCCGTGGTTCCTGATTGATGAGAGCCAGGTACTCAAGCCGATCCTTTACCAGAACCGCCGTCCCTTCAATTTCCAGGCACTGGATGACCTCAGCAGTGACCACACCTTCAAGAACAATGAGTTCCTGTATGGCGTGGATGGCCGCTGCAACGTGGGCTTTGGTTTCTGGCAGACCGCCTGCGGGTCCCGCGCACCGCTGACTGTCGCTAACTATGAAGCGGCGGTGAAGGTATTGCAGGGCATGAAGCGTGATTCCGGTTCGCCACTGGGGATCCGTCCGACCACGCTGGTCGTCGGCCCGAACAACCGCGCAGCCGCGAAGAAGATCATCGACGCGATGCTGGTCGATGGCGGTAACTCCAACATCTATTACAAGGATGTGGAAATCGTCGACAGCCCGTTTATCACCACCCCGGCGTAATCGCCAGTCTGCGTTTTAAAACCGTTACAGCGGGCGTTAAACCCGCTGTAACCCACCTTTAAAGAGGATGGAACAGTGAGTGGAACGAAAGAAAAAGCAACGGGTAAGCAAAGCGCTAAAGGTCGCGCTGGCAAGGTTTCAGCGCCGGAAGTGGCACAGGCTGATGCATCTGACCTGCCGGGAGCTGAACGGTCAGTCACATTGCCAGGGCATTACATTGCGGTGGGTGCGTCCTCCGTCACTGTGACACCTGACAATGCTGGCATTACCGCTGCGCCAACTTTTCCTTCAGCTGACTGGCTCAACGGCGTTCAGGGTGAGTTAAGCACTGTCCTGGAGGCTGCGGGTCAGGCCAGCACTGTCGCTCAAACGGTGCCAGCAACCGCCGGCATCGAGGTGCTGGAGGTTCGCGCCAGACATGAGCGTGGGTTCTTCCGTTGTGGCCGCTTCTGGCCGCGCGAGCCGGTGCATGTGTTTGTCAGCGACGACCCCGATGGCGATAACGAGGCCAGTGCGCTGGAGGGTGATGTGGTGGTGGAGTGCTTCATCAGTCACGAAACCGCACAGCGCCTGAAAACTGAGCCTCATCTGGTGGTGACGGTCCTGCAGACGGTAGCGGAGAAAAGCTGATGGGTATTTACGTTACCCGTGATGACCTGCTGGCTGCGGACGGGTCGCTGGTCTGGACTATGGCCATCGACAAGGCAACGAACCAACTCGACGAGACGAAGATAGCCACGGCCATCGAAGATGCCGACGCGGAGATCAACTCGTTTCTGTCGAAGCGCTATCAGTTGCCGCTGAACATCACCACCGTTCCGCGCCCGCTGCACCGGGTGGCCGTATCCATCGCCATTTACTGGCTGTCCGAGCGCGACAATCAGATCACCGACCTGATTCAGAAGCGCTACGACAGCGCCATCCAGACCCTGAAGGAGATGGCGAACGGCACGCGCGACCTCGGCCTGCCGACCGACACTCCGGTCCCTGAGACCGATAACGGCAGGATGATTGTTGTCAGCGATAACAAACGTCTGTTCACCCGCAACAACCTCAAAGGGGTGCTGTGATGGGGATTTCGGTTGAGGTTATCGGCTCTGAGAAGCTGCAGCAGATGCGCATGGCCATCGAGAAACTTTCCGACAGTTCGCTGCAGCAGGAGCTGCTGGAGAGTATCGGTGCTGTCGTGGAATCGCAGACCCGCCGCCGCATCAGTGACGAGAAAACCTCACCGGCTGGCGAGCGCTGGGAGGAGTGGTCCGAGGGTTACCGCAAGACCCGCAGCGGGAATCAGAGCCTGCTGCAGGGCAAGGGCGATCTGCTCGACAGCATCCAGTACATCGTAGAACGTGGCCGCGTTCGTGTGGGTTCGCCGCTCAGCTACAGCGGCGTTCACCAGGACGGCTTTGCAGGTAGCGTCCCGGTCAGCGCCCACAAACGTCTCATTCATCAGGCGTTTGGCCGGGCGCTGAAGCATCCGGTCTGGCAGACCGTCGGTTCCCATAATCGCATGATGGATATTCCGCAGCGCGAGTACCTCGGGCTGTCCACCGCAAACAGTGATGAGCTGATGCATGTCATCGGCGACTTCTGGAAAGAGGTATTACCGTGACTAACGAACGTCCGCCGCTGCTGACCACCGGATCCACGGTCTCCGCCGCTGAGAACATTGTGGCGTGGCTGAAGCCGGAGCTGCTGAACGAACCTCAGCAAAACAAACCTGACCGCGTCAGCGTTATCGAGCGCCATATCGGCCAGTTCAGCACCCCGGCAGAGGTCAAAACCTACCTGACGGATCGTGATGGTTGCATCCGTCTGGCCGCACTCCGCGTGCGCAATGTCCGCTCTCAGGCTGGCGGTACTGTCGGCGATGTCACCTGGGCGGCCTACGTCATGGCCACCGATGCATGGGGATATACGCGCGATACCCGCTGCGAGGTGCTGGTCGGAAAGCTGGTACGCCGTATTGTCCAGCGCGGAGCCGCTAACGGTATGAAGGCCGAGCGTCTGGCCACCTCCGTCAGTGCCGACAATATCTATTCCGGCGGGCTTAACGATCTGGGGCTGACCATGTGGGCCGTGACGTGGGAACAGGAGTTCCGCCTGGATGATGAAATCGACCTGGCCACCCTCCCTGACTTCCTGCGGCTGGGTGCAACACTGCAGGTCAGCGACGATACCGACCCCATTAAAGGCGTTATTAACGTAAGAGAGCCATAACGATGAAGAAACATATTAAGCCCGCCCGCGCGGGGTTGCAGGTGCGAAAAGCTGATGGACAGCGCCTCAGTCCCGAGGGGGAAACACTCCCCGTGAACGCGTACTGGTACCGTCGCGAAACCGAAGGTGATGTTGTTATCACCGGTATCCAGGCTGAATCCGTAACCGAACCGGCGGAAGTCCGCCAGACCCGAACCGCAAAGGAGAAGTGATATGTCGTCACTGGGTAATATTCCTGCTGATATCCGCGTCCCGCTGGTGTACATCGATATTGATAATTCTCAGGCGCTCGACAGCGCCCCGGCGCAGTCGCGCAAAATTATCGTCATTGGCCAGCAGAGTGCGACCGGCACTGCTGCCGTTCTGACGCAAAACCGCATCACCAGCGACGGCACCGCTGACCAGCTTTACGGCAAAGGCTCCATGCTGGCCGGGATGCTTAAAACCCTGCGTAAGGCCAATAGCTATACCGAAGTGTGGGCGATGGGCCTGGCTGATATCGCTGCCGGTGCTGCCGCAAAAGCAGAGCTGGCCATTACTGGCCCGGCCACCGCTGCCGGTACGCTGGCCCTGCTGGTTAACGGTATATCGGTGCAGGTCGGCGTCAGTGCTGACGATACCGCCGACACTATCGCGACAGCCATTATCGCCGCCGTGAATAAACTCCCGGATACACAGGTCATCGCCGCGCTGAAAACCGCATCAACAACGTCAGTCACCCTGACCACCAACTGGCAAGGCGCGACCGGTAATGCGATGGACGTCCGTCTCAACTACTACACCGGCGAGCAGACACCGGCAGGTGTTGCCGTGGCTGTGACTGCTTTCACCGGCGGCACCGGCACCCCGGATATTGCGGCAGTTGTCGCGGCGCTGGGTGATGACTGGTACACCGATATTGTGTTCCCGTTCAACGATACGCAGAGCCTGAACACCATCCGGGATGAACTGGTCGAACGCTGGGGGCCGCTCAAGATGATTGAGGCGCAGCTCTGGACGGCCTTCCGGGGCACCCATGCCGAAAGCGGCACCTTTGGTGAAACACGCAACGACTGGCTGATTTCCTGCGTCGGGACGAACATCTCACCGCAACCGCACTGGCTGTGGGCAGCATCCTATGGCGGCATCGCATCCTACTATCTGGCCAACGACCCGGCCCGTCCGCTGCAGACACTGGTGCTGCCGGGCATCCTGCCGTCAGTCAAGACAGTGCGCTGGGATATGCAGGAGCGCAATCTGCTGCTGCATGACGGCATCGCCACCCATTACGTTGACGCCAGCGACAACGTCTGCATCGAGCGTGAAATCACGATGTACCGCGTCAACCAGTACGGTGATACCGATACCTCGTACCTTGACGTGCAGTCACCGGCGACGCTGGGGCGTATCCGCTACGTCATCAAAAACCGCTTCACCAACCGCTACCCGCGTCACAAGCTGGCCGAGGATGATGTGCTCGACCAGCTTGATCCGGGTCAGCCGGTGATGACGCCGAAAATTGCCCGCGCCGAGCTGCTGGATATCGCGCTGACCGAGCTGATCCCTGCGGGTCTGGTTGAGGACTTCGACGACTACAAAGACACGCTGGATGTGAACCTCGACGGCGACGATAAAAACCGCCTGAACTTTATCTGTCACCCAAACCTGGTTAATCAGCTGCGTGTGCTGGCCGGTCTCGTCCAGTTCAAACTTTAAGGAGCCTTTATGAGCATTCTGGGTATGGCGGCCATCCGTATTAATGGCCGCGAAATCAAAACTGTGGGGAAATCCACCCTCAATCCGGGCGGTAAAACGCGTACCCAGCACATGGGGGGCGGCAAGGTCTGGGGGACATCCGGCAAGATGGCGGGTCCCTCGATCCAGATGACCATCGCTGCAGCGGAGGATATGGACGTTGTCGAAATCAGTAACTGGGAAAACGTGACAGTGATGTTTGAGGGCGATAACGGCCTGACTTACATGATGACCGGCGCGGCGACTGCGGAACCGGCCACGCTGGATGAAGACGCTGGCACCATCAGCGCCAACTTTATCGGCACCAAACTGGTGAAGGTGTAAATCATGGCTGAGATGAAAATCACCTTAAAACACGGTTACGTCGCCGGTAAAGGCACCGACGATGAGATCCGCTACAAAGAAGTGACCTTCCGCGAGCTGACCTCAAAAGACGTAATCGACGCCCAGCTTGAGGCGGAGCGTGTGGTCATCGGGGAGAACGGCAAGGCCGTGGCGTACTGCTCTGAGGTACTGATGGGACTGGCACTGCTGCGTAAGCAAATCCTCTCGGTAGGGGAAATTCCCGGTCCACTGTCGCTTAAACAGCTTTACAGCTTCCACCCGGAAGACCTTGAGTTGCTGTCCAGCACCGCGAGCAAAATGGATGACCTTGTTACGGAGACCGCTGGCCGGGGGCGACCTGATGCCGCTGGCGACGGCGCTCAGTAACCTCATCGTCAATTTGTCCCAACGTTTCGATATGTTCTACCTGCAGCAGTTGCCACTCCGGCAGCTGCTGCGCCTGACAGAGCAGCTGAGGAAGCAACATGGCAAACCGCCTCACCACTGAAATACTCATCAATCTGGCAGGTAACCTGACCGCCAAAGCCCGCCAGTACGGGGCCAACATGTCCGAGTTCGCCCGCACCAATCAGCGGGCGATGTCGGTTGTCAAAGCCACGACGGCGGCGGCTGGGCGTGGTCTGGATGCGCTGGGCAATCGCTATACCACCATGATTGCCGGTTTTGCCGGTGGTGCAATGTTAAGAAACTATCAGCAGTTAGATCGTCGCCTTACTCGAATGGGAATAACAGCAGGCAAAACTCGTGAGGAAATCGCTGGTATTTTCGATATTGCACAGGATGTAGCAATAAAATTCGGAGTAGATACCAGTGAGATTCAAGGAGCATTTGAAGAGATAAATGCTCGTTCAGGCGATTTGGATCTGGCTCTAAAGAATACCGAAAATATAGGTATGGCACTCGCTGCGTCGGGCGCAGAAGGTCAAACCCTTGGCGGCCTCATTGCAGAATATAAGAAGCTTCAAATAGAAGATAAAAAGCAAACACTCCTGGCTCTTGATGGGATGAACCGGTTAGGAAAGGAAGGTGCTTTTGAACTCAAAGATGCAGCTGAAAAGCTTCCGGCGTCGCTATCTATGTACGCTGCAGTGGGTGGGAAAGGTGTTAAAGGGGCAATGGATGTGATGACTGTTGCTGAATCGGCAATGGACGTCACAGCAAATAAGGACAAAGCAGCTACAGCAGTAGAAAACTTTATCCGAGACCTTCAAAACCCCAAAGTTGTTAAGACATTGCAAAGAAATGGCATTAACGTCTTCGACAGCAATGGAGCAATGCGTCCACTTCCTGTTTTGCTTCAGGAGACTGCTCAGCGATCTTCACGAGGTGGAATAAAAAAACAGCGTGGGCGTCTTACTGAAGCCGGGTTTAACCAGGACAGTATGGATTTGATTGCAGGCGCTTCAGGTGACGCAGGCTCTCAAAAGTTGAAGACTTACATGAATATAGTCGCTGATGGTCAAAGCATCATTGAAGATGCTGCTTACGCTTCTAAGGACTTCATGTCCGCCACTCAGCGTCTTTCTACTGCGTGGGAAAAGTTTACTAACCGAGAACTTGCAGGCCCTGTTCAGGAGTTGGCTGATGCCCTCAACTCCGTGGATAAAGAGACCGTCAATAACTGGCTTGAAGTTGGCAAACAAATAACCATCGCTGTCGGTGGCCTCATCGCCGCCCGTAAAGCCTTTCAGATAGGGAAAGGTGCATGGGACTTGTTCGGCGGTGGGAAATCTAAAGGCATTCCCAAAGGCGTTTCGGAAGTGTTCGGATCAGGCGTTATGCCAGTCTATGTGGTCAATATGGGTGCGGGTGGTATGGGCGGTCCTGATATCGGTGGTCCCGGTGGGGGGAAGCCTCCTGGTCGTGGTGGCCCTGGCCGCGCTTATTCGGCCTTGGGTTCAGCCTGGATGGTTGGCCCGATGGCTGCAACTATCCCATTTCTTGATGAGAAACCAAACATTACCGATGATGACAAAGCCAGCATGGTCAAATGGGCTCAGGACCGGGCCAAAGAACCGTCTGTCTGGTCCCGCGTCATGGACTGGCTCCAGCCGCCAGCGGGTTATCAGGACCCGTCGCCGTGGGCATCGATGCAACCGCAGAATCAGCCTGGCTATCCGTTCCTGCCCCAGCAGCTGAAAGGCAGTATCGAGGTTTCTGTTAAAGATGATCGGGTTCAGGTGACCAGCGTCAAGGTCAATGCCCCCGGCGTCACCCTGAGCGTCCAGTCTGGCGTCAGCAATGTGGAGCAGGACTGATGGCCACTAAATGGGAAGACCTGCGTGATGCCTCGTTCCGGGGCGTCGCTTTCTTTTTCCGCGACGTCGAGGGCGCTGGCGGCCGCCGCGCTATCCCCCACGCTTACCCCAAAAAAGAGGTGGGCTGGACGGAAGACCACGGCGCGGTGCTGACTCAGCAACAGATTAACGCGATCCTGCTCGGCAGTGACTACATCGACCAGATGAACCGCCTGCTGGCGGCGCTCAATACCGCCGGTCCCGGCGAACTGGTGCATCCGTGGTTCGGCGTTCAGAAGGTTCAGGTGGGCCGCGTTACGCACCGTCTCTCCACCGAAGAAGGCGGTATTGTCTACATTTCCTTTGAGGTGTACGAGGCTGGCGAGCAGCTGTTCCCGTCCGGCACCGAAGACACCAGCGCCACCACGCTCAGCGCGGCGGACAAGGTCAAAGAAGCGCTGGCCAGCGGTGATTATTTCGCGGCGCTTGATGGCGTCGGCAGCATGGTGGACACCCTGCTGGAGGATATGGAGGGCTTTGTCACCAGCCTGCCGACCCTGCCGGATGCGCTCAGCGAGTGGATGGACCGCCTTAACCGGTTTAAGGACCTCGCCGGTATTGTGGCCGCAGCCCCCGGTGAAATGATCCGCGATATCACCGACCTCATCAGCGACATGAAAGACCTTGTCTCTGAGCCCCCGTTCGCCCTGCGGGTCTATGACCAGCTTCGCGACAAATGGGAAGGTGACCGGGCTGCGCAGTCTGCGACCAAATCCCTTGTCGATAACATCAGTGTGAATACTGATACCGGCTTTGCCAGCAGCGTCACGCCAGCATCGACGCCGGAGACCACGGCAGCGATGGAGACCAACATCGTAGACTTCCGCCGCCTGGTCATTATCTCCACGCTGGTCGCCCAGGCTGAAGCGGTGGCCACCGCGACCTTCGAAACCGGTCAGGATGCGCAGAACACCGGCGACCAGCTGGCGGAGCGTCTCGGCGAGACCGCAGCGGAAGCCGTCGAAAGCGGTCTGCGTGAGCTGTGGCGCTCCCTTCGCGAATTGCGGTTCGCGGTGGTGAATGATGTGCGTATCCGCAGCATCCAGTTGCCGGAGCTGCGCCGCGTCACGCCTGCCCGGACAGTGCCGGTAATGCTGCTGGCCTACCGCGAGACCGGCGACGCTGAGAACCGGGACGAGCTGGTCACCCGCAACCGGCTGCGTTATCCCTCCTTTATTACACCTTCACAGACGATTGAGATCATCAGCAATGACTGAAGAGTTAACCCTGAATGTTGACGGCAAGGTCTGGGGCGGCTGGACGGATATGACCATCAACCGCTCGCTGGAGTCTGTGGCGGGCGAGTTTGACCTGACCGTCACCGCCCGATGGTCATCTGCCGCGCCGCGCTCCATCAAACCCGGTCAGTCCTGCACGGTCTCCATCGGCAGCGACCGCGTCATGACCGGCTACATCGACGACTTCATTCCCAGCTATGACGCGGATAACGTCTCCCTGCGCGTTATGGGCCGCGACAAGACCGGCGATCTTGTGGACAGCTCGGTGGTCGATCAATCCGGACAATGGAAAGGTCAGAAGCTGGAGCAGCTTGCCGCCACCATCTGCAAACCCTACGGCATCGAGGTGGTTAACGAGACCGACACCGGAGACGCTTTTGGCAGCATCACCCTGGAACAGGGTGAAACCGGCTTTGAACTGCTCGACCGGCTGGCCAAACAACGCGGCGTTCTGGTGACCTCAGACGCTTACGGTCGGCTGGTTATCACCCGCGCATCCACCCAACGGGCCGGTGTGTCGCTGACCCTCGGCGACAATATTCTGGCTGCGCGTGGACGCTTCAGCTGGCGCGAGCGTGCCAGCCAGTACATCGTCAAAGGTTCCGCCAGTGCGGGCGGTGCGACGTGGGACGACCAGCCGGTGAAAATGGTCGGCGGTCGCCAGACAGTGGTCAGCGACCCGGAGATCACCCGCTATCGTCCGAAGATTCTGGTTAACGAAGACAGCCTGACGGTCGGCGGTGCCAGTGCCCGTGGGGAGTGGTACAAGACCCGCATGATGGGTGAAGCAAATACCACTGAAATCACCGTGGCAGGCTGGCGTGAGAACGGCATCAGCGGCCCGCTGTGGCAGACGAACCGGCTGGTAAAAGTAACCGACGGTATTCAGCAGCTCGATGTCACCTGGCTGATTAAGTCCGTTTCCTTTATGGAAGGCGATCAGGGGCGTCTGACTGTGCTGTCACTGGTGCCGCCTGAGTCGCTGGATATGCCCGAACAGAAAGCTAAAAGTAAGGGTAAAAAGGCGAAGTCGAAGACTTCAGTGGGGGTGACATGGGACTGAAGGAGGTCAACTTTTCCCGCTCTATCGCCGCTATGGCCCGCCGCCTGCGCCTGATGGTGGACCGGGCGCTGGTCCGTATCGTGACGGACAGCCTCGGGCGGCAGAACCTACAGGTGCAGTCGCTGGCCGATGAGACCAATGACGACGTCGAGCGCTTCCAGAACTATGGCTTTTCCAGCGTTCCGCCTGCAGGCTCGGAGGCGATCGTCGTTGCTGTCGGTGGCCGTCGCGGCGGCATGGTGGCCATCGCCGTCGAGGATAAAGGGAGCCGCCCCCGTGATGGGGAAGAAGGCGACGTTATTCTTTATCATCAGGAAGGCCATATTATTCGTCTGAAAAAGAATGGCGTGATTGAAATAACAGGGAAGACGGTAAATGTGGTTGCCGAAGAGAGCTG
>OKPQ01000271.1_pt1 | contig 15198 bp, 12 predicted proteins | sample 1611121 | NCBI WGS metagenome assembly OKPQ01 (sample SAMN04436712, study PRJEB24849) | human gut metagenome | biome: human gut; feature: NICU; material: stool | host: Homo sapiens | place: USA: Saint Louis, MO | collected 2010-08-16 | reverse complement strand
AGACGGATCAACGGCACAAAAAAAGACGCTTGGCGCGTCATGTGTCGCCATACAGTCATTCAGGACGCCAATCCTGACACCAGATTTTGCTGGTGCTTTTAAAGCATACCCTTCAGTTGAATAACAAGGCAAGGAGTTTTTAGGGTGAGCGAAGCCCTGCCCCAGACGGGCATAAATGTTCTTCATGGCATTAACCTTTTCGAATTGTTTAGTGAGCTGTCGCGACAAACTTATTTTGAGTGCTCTACATCGCAAGAGCACGCAAGTTATTCATGAACTCGATTTTTGTTTCCACCAGTAGCTGAGCGAACTTCATTTAACGGCTCGTGAACATCTTCACCTAATAGCTCAGGCTGATACTTACGCCATAGTTGAATCTCCTCGCGCTCAAGAGCTTCTTTAGCACCCTTACATTGCTGCAACTTATAACCGCGTTTACTGGCCTCCTGCTGATAGGCTGCCATACGCCGGCTAAAATCGTTCAGGAACACGAACGGCACGCCATAAGAGCCAGTTTTGCGGATTGAGGGAATCACCTCGCGAAATACCCAATTACTGAAACGATGGGCGAATGTGCCTGCCGTAGTAGCTTTGCGGCTACGGGCGATCAGTTTGTAGAAACCAGATTCAGAGACAGCACTATGATTTGGGTTTCCACGAATACCGTAAGTTAAAGTTACGGAATTTCTCTCGTCATCATCCAGAGCCTGCAACGCCATACGCGAATTGGATAATTCCAGCGCCGCGCAAACATCCTTTGCAACGAACCACGGTTCACCATTGAGCTTAACAATGCGAACTTTTAGCCCCTCAAAATTGATAACGGAAATATCATCATTACAGTTTTTAGGGTGAGGGAAGCCCTGACCATTAAGGCCATTATTTGATTTCATACTGTTCCTCGAATCTAATTTACAGAAGTGAAGATCTGACTCAGTTAGCTTTGCGCCGATCTTGCAGCCAACGATTAATTTCCTGCGCATCAAAAGCAGTCACGTTGTCGCTCAGCTTGACCGGACGTGGCAAGATTCCATTTTTGACCCATCGATCAACTGTAGGCATAGATACACCTAAGATATCCGGCAGTCGAAAACGACGTATGTATCTACCTGATAATAAAGAATTAATTTCCTTTTCTTTTTCCATTAGCCCTTGCTCTCCTGTGATAGCTGATGATGTGATGACCAGTGTAAGAGTGCAAATGCATACTTTCTACTGAAACTGGAATCTATTGAAAAAACTTCTCAATCCACTGAAAGAATATGAATCCATCAAGAAACCCATATCACTAACCAACTGACCAACCAGATTTAACACATTGATAATTATTATTTTATTTCAATAAGTTAGATTTGATAGCGGCTAAGAACGTCTATATCTGTCTTAAAACCTTTGAAGACTACAAAGGACTATAAGGGACTATAAAGGACTACACAGGAGAACTCTGGAGAACACTGGAGAACACCGGATGGAAAAGGCAAAACTGTAGGGTAACTCGAATGGTTGCTGAGGGTTGAGAATGTCCTCCCTAGCCCTCTCAGACCCTTTCGGACCATCTCAAGACTGTTGATACCAAATGATGGCAAGGGATGCCAAATGATGCCAAAACATGTTCATACATGTAAAAGGATGGCAACATCTCAGTTCTGTTGCCTAAATCCTGTTTTGTTAGAAATTGGATGTTAATGGTTTGAAACCCACGAATAATTAAGAGTTATGAATCGATTGTAACGCCGCAGCAGCTTTGGCTGAAAAAGTCGATTTACCAATTCCTTTTGTTGTTGCCTTTTCAATTTCGATAAGCAAACAAATATCTTTATAAATTTCAGATATAGTGGGTTTTTCTCGACTCCCATATTTTTTAGTAGGGTGCTTATATGCTAACAATTTAATTAACAGCCCCATCATCTTTAATGTTCCATTTTCTTCATCAACTTTACGATGCTGGCCTCTTCCTGTTTTTCTTATTTTCGCAACATCTTCTAGAAGTGTTCGCCCGCCAAAAGCAAACATGTACTTTTCCCATTCGTTTGTATAAACGAATTCGCTTACTGCTTCCTTAACCTTATTGATAATTGCAGGTGGCGTAATCTCTTCATTTATATAATCAATGCAAGCGGCAAACACGAGATCTGCTTCCATCTCAGTGGTAACACTATAGACTCGAAACCCCGCACTTCTCAGATTTCGTGATATAGTTTTTTTTATATCTTGAGCTTCTTCAGCGACTTCCTTAGGAAGATCTGCTGTTTTAGTATTAGGATTTAATCCATAAAGTGCATAAACAACTTCATTGATCGTAATGAGTCGTTGAGACGCAAGTCTCTCGAAAACATTTGAACTCAACAGTTTCGCCATGTTCAATCATTCCTTTTTGATATAATTTCCTTTGACAGACCAGCAGCCTCAACGTCCAATAAGAGGTCAGCCCATCGAGCCAAAGCAACTTTGCGTTCTTCGAAGTATTCGTGTCTGTTGTATATGCCCTCAATACCAGGGATTTTATGGTTCAAACAACGTTCAGCTATTATAGGATCAATACCTAACGCAGCCATTTGAGTGCGCATAGTACGACGCAAATCATGGATACTGAATGGCTCAATATCCTGCATTTCTTTCAGTACAGACGGCATGACCATGTTAAGGGTTGCACGACTAATGTGAGCTGTGTTTCTGGCTCTCCTGGCGGGTATAAACCACCGACTCTCACCGGCAAAAAGTCTAAGCTCTTTTATCCATTCGATAACCGGCTGCGCCAATGGTATATCAATGTCATCACCATTCTTGGCTCTAGTACCGGGAAGATGCCAAACCTCGTTTTCGAGATCGAATTCAGACCATTCAGCAGCGCATAACTCCATTTTGCGCACACCCAGCGCCAAAATAAGTTTAAAAACTAGCTCATTTTCCCTGCTGATTCCTTGCCCACTACGCAGCGCTTTAAAGAACATGACTAACTCATCACGACTCAATGCCCGCTTTCTTCCTTTCTCCTTTCCCCCAGCATCTTTTGAGCCGAATGATATAGCAGGATTAACATCAATCATGCCTCTAACGACCGCGAAGTCAAACAGGCGCTTGAGCATACGAAGAACGTCATTAGCGACTGTGGGCGACCCACGCCTAAGAACCTCTTGAAGAACACTATCAACGTGGCGTGGACGAACTTCTTCGACCTTCATTTTTCCAATTAAGGCCACAATATTCTTTTGAAGGCTAGCGAGGAAAAGCTCTGGATGCTTGTACGTTGGCTCGATCTGACGAGAGTAATACTCCGCTGCAAGTTCTGAAACGTGGATAGTGTTCTTTTCAGCTTCAATTTTTGCTATAGCCTCAGCCTTGCGTTGTTGCTTCTCTGCAGCCACGTCATGCCCTAGAACAACACGGGCTGCAAGTTCTCTAGCAATCTCCCTTGCTTTAGCGAGCGGAATAATAGAATAAGAACCAATCATCAACGTCCGGGGCTTGCCGGCAAGTTTGTATCGAAAACGCCAGAATGGAGTTTTGTCCTCTTTGCGAAAGCGGAGATAGAGTCCGTCGCCATCGGACCTACCTTCGAATCGTTCGCCACTCTTGATCCACGATCGGATCTGCATATCGGTAAGTTTTGGCATGCACGTATACCTAGCAATCTACTGATACATTTAAAATGTGTACCCAAACGCGGAAAGGTGTACCCAAAACGACTTCACAGCATACTGGGTACACCATTGTGTACACCTAAAGCATGCACTTTCTTGTGGTCTTATGATAGCCCTTGAAAACAAAAAAGCCCGAAATATTCGGGCTTTAAGATGCTTATGATAGCTAGTGATTTACTATGAAAGCTTATTTGCTTTTCTTAATATGCTTAATCAAACGCTTACGCTTACGCATCTGGTTTGGCGTCAGGGTGTTACGCTTGTTGGCGAACGGGTTTTCCCCTTCCTTGAACTGGATACGGATAGGCGTGCCCATCACGTCCAGCGATTTACGGAAATAGTTCATCAGATAGCGCTTGTAGGAATCCGGCAGGTCTTTCACCTGGTTGCCGTGAATCACCACGATTGGCGGGTTATAACCACCGGCGTGAGCATATTTCAGCTTCACGCGACGGCCGCGCACCAGCGGCGGCTGATGGTCTTCAGCAGCCATATCCATGATACGGGTCAGCATAGCGGTACTCTGACGACGGGTGGAGCTATCGTAGGCTTCACGCACGGACTCGAACAGATTACCCACACCGCTGCCGTGCAGCGCAGAGATGAAGTGTACGCGAGCAAAGTCGATAAAGCCCAGACGGAAGTCGAGGGTCTCTTTCACCTGCTCACGCACTTCATTGCTCAGGCCATCCCATTTGTTGACCACGATAACCAGTGAGCGCCCACTATTGAGGATAAAGCCGAGTAGAGAAAGGTCCTGATCGGAGATACCTTCGCGCGCATCAATGACCAGCAGCACCACGTTGGCATCTTCAATGGCCTGCAGGGTTTTGATAACGGAGAATTTTTCCACCACATCGGTGATTTTCCCGCGCTTACGCACCCCGGCGGTGTCGATGAGAACATATTCACGCTCATCGCGCTGCATCGGGATGTAAATACTGTCACGGGTGGTGCCCGGCATGTCGTAAACGACCACGCGCTCTTCACCCAGAATACGGTTAGTAAGTGTAGACTTACCTACGTTTGGACGACCGACGATGGCCAGCTTGATCGGCAGATCCTGCGGGTTGAAGTCGTCTTCAGGCTCTTCTTCTTCGCCCGCTTCGCCGTCTTCAAACTGCGCCCAGTATTCCGCGTCTTCGTCCACCTCTTCCGGCGGGTTAACTTCGTCAACCCACGGCAGCAGAACGGTTTCCAGCAGGCTGGTTACGCCGCGGCCATGCGATGCGGCAATCGGGTAGATCTCACCCAGACCCAGTGACCAGAAGTCAGCGATAGCCTGATCGGCATCGATACCGTCAGTTTTGTTCGCCACCAGGAAGGTCGGTTTTTCACGCGAACGCAGGTGTTTGGCGATAGCGGAGTCCGCCGGCATCAGGCCAGCGCGCGCGTCCACCATGAACAACACCACGTCGGCTTCTTCAATCGCCAGCAGCGACTGTTCCGCCATGCGGGTTTCTACGCCATCTTCCGTACCGTCAATACCACCGGTATCAATACAGATGAACTCGCGTCCTTCTACTTCTGCACGACCGTACTTACGGTCACGAGTCAGCCCCGGGAAATCCGCAACCAGCGCATCACGGGTGCGTGTTAAACGGTTAAAAAGAGTGGATTTTCCAACGTTAGGGCGCCCGACAAGCGCGACCACAGGTACCATGTTTGAAGCCTCATAAAATTCAAAATAACGTCGCTTTCGCAGCGTTTTTAAAAATGTCAAAACGGCTCCTGAGTGAACAGGAGCCGTTTAGTATACTACAACCGCCGGGTAATTAACGCGTGATCGCGTACAGCGTGCCGTCTTTTGCCTGAATCAGCAGTTTGCCGTCAGCCACAACCGGGTCGGTCAGGAAACCAGAGCTGTCGACTTTTTGCTGCGCAACAAAGCGGCCATTATCCGGATCGATCCAGTGCATATACCCTTCGCTGTCACCGACTACCAGGCTACCGTTGTACAGTGCCGGCGCAGTCAGCAGACGGTGCAGCAGATCGCTTTGCGTCCACAGCGTCACGCCGCCTTCGGTGCTCAACGCCAGCAGGCGATCGTTCTGGTCAACCATATAGATGCGGTTACCATCAACGATGAAATCATTCACCGAGCCCAGCTCACGTTTCCACATGATCTGGCCGCTGCGCAGATCCAGCGCGGTCAGGTTGCCGTTATAGGCCAGAGCGTACACCACACCGTTAACGATAACGGGCGTAGTGTCTACGTCGCTCAGACGGTCAATTTCCGTTGAGCCAGTGGCCTGGGAGATACGCTGCTGCCAGATCATCTGGCCCTGCTGCATCAGCACGGCGCTCACACGACCGTTGTCACCGCCCACAATGGCAGCACCAAATGCGGTAGCCGGTGCGGATTCACCGCGCAGGGAGAGCGCAGGCATATCCAGGTTAACGGTCCATTTCACCAGACCGTCCGCTTCGTTCAGCGCCTGCAGCTGGCCGTTGCTGGTATGAATCAGCACCAGACCGTCGCTCACCACCGGACGAGACAGGGACTCACCCGCCACGGTCGTTTGCCAGGCGATGGAGCCGTCGCTGCTGTTCAGGGCATAAACCTGTGCTTTTTCGCTGCCCACGTAAACGTGGCCACCGGCAACGGTCAGGCCGCCAGACAGCAGTGCAGGTTTACGGGAGAACCAGCCGTCTTTTTCCGCCAGGTTAACAGACCACACTTCTTTTCCATCATCGGCGTTCACCGCTTTCACGGTACCTTTGCGGTCAGCCGCATAGATTACGCTGTCGGCAAAAGCCGGATGAAGGTTGGAATAGAAATCACCAATCCCATCGCCCACGGAGGTGCTCCATGCGGTGGAGGGAGTAAACTGGTTTTCAACCGTCGGCAGTGGGGACATTTTCACAACGTCTTCTTCGCCACTGAACAGTGAACAACCACTCAATAACGTAACAGAAAGCAGTCCTGGCAGAAGTAATTTACGCAATTGCATCGGGTCCCTCTCAGACGGACAAATTATTTATTTTCATCTGCATCATTTCGCTCAGCGCAGGTGATGCTTTGCTATCCACACCAGCTTGCCACGCTTTACGCGCGCCCGCTTTGTCACCTTTGCTCAGCAGTGCTTCACCGCGCAGATCGGCAACGATGGCAGCAAAACCTTCGCCTTTGATGGTATCGAGCGTTTTCAGCGCATCGTCAGCTTTTTTCTGCTGAACCTGAATACGTGCCAGGCGCAGGTTGATCACCGCTTTCAGGTTTTCATCGCTGGCCGCAGCAAGGCCCTGGGACAGCTGGGCAGCGGCTTTATCCAGTTCGTTTTTATCAACGTACTGCTGAGCCACTTCCAGCGCAGCCAGTGCACCGTAGGTGTTTTTGTTGTCAGCGGCAAATTTTTCTGCCGCCGCCAGCGTTTGCGGCTGATCGGCACGAATGGCACTCACGGTATTTTCATAGGTCAGAGACGCGCCGCGCGCGGAATCCGCCTGATGATTGTTCCAGTAGCGCCAGCCAATCAAGGCACCCACACCTAAAATAACGCCAACCACCAGTGCTTTGCCGTTTTCCGCAAAGAAGCGTTTGATCGCGTCGACCTGATCGTGTTCGTTCTCGTAAATTTCCACGCAGTCCTTCTCCTTAGCCCAATAGAGTGCGCAAGTGCGCCGCAACGCCGTCCTGCGTTACCGTTGTCTGCTCACCAGAGCGCAGGTCTTTCACCACGACTTCGCCGTTAGCCACTTCGGACTCACCCAGCACCAGTGCAATACTTGCGCCCCACTTATCGGCACGAGCAAACTGTTTTTTGAAGTTGCCGCCGCCATGGTTGGTCATCAGCTTCACCGTCGGCAGCGCATCGCGCACGCGTTCAGCAAGCTGCATCGCCGCAGACTGCGTTTCCGCGCCTGAGGCCACCAGGTATATATCGACAACAGAATCTGCTTTAAATTCCGGATTAACTGCCTGAACCAGCAAAACAAGTCGCTCAAGGCCCATCGCGAAGCCAACCGCAGGCGCGGCGCGACCGCCAAGCTGCTCTACCAGACCGTCATAACGACCGCCTGCACACACGGTGCCCTGCGAGCCGAGGCTGGTGGTGACCCACTCAAACACGGTGCGGTTATAGTAGTCCAGACCGCGCACCAGACGCTGGTTCACGGTGTAGGCAATGCCCGCCGCTTCAAGCAGCTTGCACAGACCTGCGAAGTGTTCGCGAGATTCGTCGTCCAGGTAGTCACCCAGAGCAGGCGCATCGTTCAGCAGCGCCTGGACATCTGCATTTTTTGAATCCAGTACGCGCAGCGGGTTGCTGTACATACGACGTTTGCAGTCTTCGTCCAGCTTATCTTTATGCTGCTCCAGGAACGCCACCAGCGCGTCACGGTAGTTAGCGCGCGCTTCCAGCGAACCGATAGAGTTCAGTTCAAGAGAAACGTGCTCTGAGATGCCCAGCGCACGCCACCAGCGGGCGGTCAGCATAATCAACTCGGCGTCGATGTCTGGCCCCTGCAGACCAAAGACTTCCACACCCAGCTGGTTGAACTGGCGATAACGACCTTTCTGAGGACGTTCGTGGCGGAACATCGGGCCGATATACCACAGGCGCTGCTCCTGATTGTACAGAAGACCATGTTCGATGCCGGCGCGTACGCAGCCCGCCGTACCTTCCGGACGCAGGGTCAGGCTGTCGCCGTTGCGGTCCTCAAAGGTATACATCTCTTTTTCAACCACGTCGGTCACTTCGCCGATCGCGCGTTTGAATAACGGGGTCTGCTCTACAATCGGCAAACGGATTTCGCTGTAACCGTAGCTGCCGAGCACCTGCTTCAGCGTGCCTTCAATGCGCTGCCAGATGGCGGTTTCGCCAGGCAGATAATCGTTCATGCCGCGGATGGCTTGAATGTTTTTTGCCACGTTTATTCTCTTTCTATATACAAAAAAAACCCAAAGAATGGGTTCAATCATACATGGGAAGCTCGCGGCTTCCCATCACGTTATTTTTCAACCTGCTGAACGCTGATACGCTGTGTCTCGTCCATCATGGCGGCTTTGGCACGGATACGGGCTTCAAGCTGGTCGATCATGTCACTATTATCCAGACGATCTTTACGAACGCCATCTTCATAGAGACCACTTTTCTTGTTACCGCCGGTAACGCCCAGGGTTGACACCAGTGCTTCACCCGGACCGTTCACCACGCAGCCGATAATCGAGACGTCCATCGGGGTGATAATATCTTCCAGACGTTGCTCCAGGGCATTCACCGTACCGATCACATCAAACTCCTGACGTGAGCAGGTTGGGCAGGCAATGAAGTTGATCCCGCGCGAACGGATACGCAGTGATTTCAGGATATCGAAACCGACTTTGATCTCTTCAACCGGATCGGCCGCCAGCGACACGCGCAGGGTATCGCCGATCCCTTCTGAGAGCAGCAGCCCCAGACCGATCGCGGATTTTACAGAACCGCTACGCAGGCCGCCCGCTTCGGTGATCCCGAGGTGCAAAGGCTGATCGATCTGTTTTGCCAGCAGACGGTAAGATTCCACTGCAAGGAAAACATCGGACGCTTTCACACTGACTTTGAACTGATCAAAGTTAAGACGATCCAGATGATCAACGTGACGCATTGCGGATTCAAGCAACGCCTGCGGCGTAGGCTCACCGTATTTTTCCTGCAGATCTTTTTCCAGGGAACCGGCGTTGACGCCGATACGGATAGGAATATTTTTGTCACGGGCGCAGTCCACTACCATGCGGATACGCTCTTCGTTACCGATGTTGCCCGGGTTAATGCGCAGGCAGTCGACGCCGTATTCGGCCACTTTCAGTGCGATGCGGTAGTCGAAGTGGATATCCGCGACCAGAGGAACGCTGACCTGCTGTTTGATCAGCTTAAACGCTTCGGCGGCATCCATGGTCGGGACGGAGACGCGAACGATGTCCGCGCCGACTCGCTCTAATGCTTTGATTTGATTGACCGTGGCTTCCACGTCGGTGGTGCGCGTATTGGTCATCGACTGAACGGCGATAGGTGCCCCATCGCCGACTGGCACATTCCCAACGTAAATCCGTTTCGATTTTCTACGTTGAATCGGAGCCTGGTTATGCATGAAAAATCTCCCGCGTTGCCCGTCTGTTACTGTGCTGCTGATTGTTCGGCATTAACGGTAAGACGTGCAACCTGGTTAGTTCTGATAAAGCGGCTCAGGTCGACAGGTTTTCCTTGATACTGGATCTGTACCGCTGCCGGAGCGCCGATTTTAAGTTTATAAGGCGCCTGGCCGGTTAGGTTTAACGTGCCATCTTTACGCTGCAGGCCGCTGAACAACTTTTTACCTGTCGCGTCAGTCACTTCCAGCCAGCAGTCGGCGTTGAAGTTCATCACCAGTGCGTTGGGATCGGCTTCAGGAGTTGCAGTACCTGCCGGGTTGGTTGGCAGAGACGCTGCGGTATTGTCTGCTGGCTGCGTGGCCGCTGGCGCGTTTGCCGCAGTATCCACATTCGCCTGGGAAGGAGAGACCACCGTGTTTTGATCCTGAGCCTGAGGCGCAGCGGTGTTAGCCGTTGCATCCGGAGCCGGTGCTGTACCGGTCGCCGGCGCGTCTGTTGCCGGGGTCTCTGTCGCGGCCGTTTGTGGCTCGCTGGAGGAGGCCGCGCCGTTGGTATTCAGCGGCACGTTCTGGGCGTTATCCGTTCCGGCCTGGTTGAGTTCGGCCGAGGATTGATCGGCCATCGTGGTGATCTCTTCCTGCTGTGCCTTATGGTTTTGCCACCACCAGGCACCGGTCAGACCGACCACCACAAACAGCACCAGCCAGGTAAAGCTCATCAGCCAGCCATCACGTTTTTTACGACGTTTCCCCAGGGAGAAGGTCTGCATCGGCGCAACTTTTGCTGCACGGACGGGTGCCTGCTTCTCCATCATTGGCAGTAATTCGTTTTCGGGGATGTGCACCAGTTTTGCGTAAGAGCGGATATAACCGCGCAGGAAGGTTGAAGCCAGATCGGCAGGCGCCTTATCTTCTTCAATATCGCGAACCGTGGAAACCTTCAGGCACAAGCGTTCCGCAACGGCTTGCTGGCTGAGTCCGAGTTGTTCACGGGCGTTGCGAAGACGAACGCCAGTGGAGAGTGCTTCATGTTGGTCGTGAGTGGCTTCAGTATTCATTCGCTACAACTACTGGTACGTGAAAAATAAGGGTTCAGGTGCCGGTGAGTCACAATGCCACCCGCACCGCGAAACTTCTGGTCAGTTAACCTTGAACAGACAGTATAAGACTGTCAGCCGGGAGATGACAGTACAGACTGCCCGAACGGCTAAACTGTTGTTACGTCGTTACATACTGCCCGAAAGTCGGATGAAACGCACCGTAATTATTATTCAGTCATCACGAATCTGACTGATTATTCAGTAAGATTATGCTTCACGGCGCAAATAATGCGCCGTGAGTGCATATTAATCAAACAGCTTTAACCGCGATGGCCTCACCCTGCATGCGTTTACGCAGGGTACGTTTGGTACGGTCAATCACATCACCTGCCAGCTGTCCGCATGCGGCATCAATGTCATCACCACGGGTTTTACGCACGATGGTGGTGAAACCATATTCCATCAGCACCTTGGAGAAACGGTCGATACGGCTGTTCGAGCTACGGCCATAAGGCGCGCCCGGGAACGGGTTCCAGGGGATGAGGTTGATTTTGCATGGCGTATCTTTCAGCAGCTCCGCCAGCTGGTGCGCATGCTCGGTACCGTCGTTGACGTGATCAAGCATCACGTACTCGATGGTCACGCGGCCCTGATTGGCGTTGGATTTTTCAAGATAGCGACGCACGGCAGCGAGGAAGGTTTCGATATTGTACTTTTTGTTGATCGGCACAATTTCGTCACGAATTTCATCGTTTGGCGCGTGCAGGGAGATCGCCAGCGCAACGTCAATCATGTCGCCGAGCTTGTCCAGCGCAGGCACAACGCCTGAGGTAGAGAGCGTCACGCGGCGCTTGGACAGACCAAAACCGAAGTCATCCAGCATGATTTCCATTGCCGGCACCACGTTAGTCAGGTTCAGCAGCGGCTCACCCATTCCCATCATTACCACGTTGGTGATGGGACGCGTACCGGTCACTTTTGCCGCACCGACGATTTTCGCGGCACGCCAGACCTGGCCGATAATTTCTGATACGCGCAGGTTACGGTTAAAGCCCTGCTGCGCAGTTGAGCAGAATTTGCACTCCAGCGCACAGCCCACCTGAGAGGAGACACACAGTGTGGCACGGTCTTCTTCCGGGATGTAGACGGTTTCAACGCGCTGATCGCCAACCGCAATCGCCCATTTGATGGTGCCATCGGCGGAGCGCTGCTCTTCCACCACTTCCGGCGCGCGAATTTCAGCCACTTCTTTGAGCTTATTACGCAGAGCCTTGTTGATGTCAGTCATGTCATCAAAATTGTCGCTGCAGTAATGGTACATCCACTTCATGACCTGATCGGCACGAAACGGCTTTTCGCCCATCTCTTTGAAGAACTCGCGCATCTGCTGACGGTTCAGATCCAGCAGGTTGATTTTTCCATTTTTATTGGGAACCGCAGGAATGGCGACTTCGGAGGTATTCACTAATTCAGACATAATATTTACCGGCCTCGTTGTTACACGTTATGGCCCATGGAGGGTTGAATAGAAACGCCCCGGAAAGCGGTCTGCTCGTCCGGGGCGTTGCATTGTACAAACTCTGACGCAGGGATGCCACGTCTGGACGTGGCATTTACGAAAATAATGTGTAAACGAAACCGTTAAATTAACGGGTACGTGGACACACTTCGCCTTCTGCGAAGAAGAAAGCGATTTCGCGCGCAGCAGATTCAACGGAGTCAGAACCGTGAGTACCGTTCTCGGTGAAGCTGTCAGCGTAGTCAGCGCGCAGGGTACCTGCCAGCGCGTTGTCCGGGTTGGTGGCACCCAGCAGGTCGCGGTGACGCTGTACTGCATTTTCGCCTTCCAGCACGGAAACCACGATTGGGCCAGAGGTCATGAACTCGACCAGGCCGTCAAAGAATGGGCGACCTTCGTGCTCAGCGTAGAAACCACGAGCCTGTTCAACGGTCAGGTGCAGCATTTTGGTGCCAACAATTTTGAACCCTGCTGATTCAAAGCGAGCGAAGATGCTGCCAATAACGTTTTTTGCCACCGCGTTTGGTTTGATGATGGAAAAAGTACGTTCAATAGCCATGATAACCTCTGTCAATGTTCTGTTGTTTTGCATACCTGAGTATGGTGTGGCGCGGATTATAATGAGCAATAGCGCCATTGCCTATGGATTCAGGTAACATTTTTTTAAAATAAGACGAGTTTCAGCAACAGCTCACCGCTGAAAGCTGTTTTTTTGTCACTGTAACGCGAAATTCACTGTCACAACCTGCCCGGTCTCATCCATAACGAGTAACTGATAATCGCCTGCTTTATCAAGTTGTAATGTGTAAACTTTCCCTTTCACATTCAGCGGTTCACCGTTCAAAAACCACCAGCGCTCGCCGCTAATGCCGGTCACCTGAAGCGGCAGCGAAACGCGGGATTCTCCCGGCAGGCGTTTAATCACGGCGCCTTCACGTATGCCGGTCAGAATGAGTGGCGCAGGCGCGTCCTGCGAGAGCGGCGGACAGTCTGGTGATGGAGGTGGGACGCGTACCGCACGACGCTCGTTTGCAGGCAGCCAGGGCTCCAGCGGCAGCGGCCAGACGTCAAGGTCTTTCACTGTTGCATCCGGACAATCTGCCGCCACACGTTTGCCCGTTTTATCCAGCCAGACCGGGAAACGAATCCCACGAATGCCTTCCTGCTCCGGCAACAGCAGCGTGGGCGGCTCACTCCCCTCCAGCAGCCAGGTCGACAGACGACGTCGACAGTTTTCACTGCCTTCCGGCAGCGACTGACCGCCAGGCCAGCAGATCACGCCCCGCCCGACGCTTGCCGGGCGCGGATCGCGCGGGAGGCGGGCTTCGTCGACCGTTGAACGTGACTGAAGCAGGTTATTCACCTGGTTTAACAGCGGCACGGCGCTGGCAAAACCAAACTGTCCCGCCACGGGCGTGCCGTCCGGTCTTCCGGTCCAGATGCCTATCACGTAGCGGGCATTCAGACCGATGGCCCAGGCATCGCGGTAGCCGTAGCTGGTGCCCGTTTTCCAGGCCAGCGGCGCAACCTGCGGCAGCGCGTTATCCGGTAGCGGCTGCGCCTCGTTGGCCAGAATACGGCGAATAATCCACGCCGAGCCTGGAGACAGCAGCGGACGCTCAATGAGCGGATCGCCAGGCTGTAGCCGCAGCCTTCCCGCCTTACCGTGGCGGGCAAAGGCGCTGTAGGCCGCGGCGATATCGCCCAGCCGCGCGCCTGCCCCGCCGAGGATCAGGGACAGATTCGGCTGCGCCCCCGCGGGCAGGATCAGCGGCAAGCCTGCGTTACTGAGCATGCCGGTAAACCGTTTTGGCCCATAGGCTTCCAGCACCTGTACAGCGGGCAGGTTGAGGGAGCGCACCAGCGCTTCGCTCATGCTGACCGGCCCGTGGAATCCGCTGTCAAAATTCCCGGGGCGATAATCGCCGGTTTTTCTTGGCACGTCCTGCAGCAACGAGGCGGGATGGATCAATCCCTCATCCAGTGCCATGCCGTAGATAAAGGGCTTTAACACTGATCCCGGAGATCGGATCGCATTGACCATATCCACGTGGCTAAAACGCGTATCATCGTTAATATCCACCGACCCGACCCAGCCGCGCACTTTCATATCGGTATGATCCACGACGATCATCGCCAGCGAGCTGCGGGCCGGCAGGCGGGATTTCCAGTTCATCGCCAGCTCTTCCAGCTGCCGCTGCAACCCGGCATCCAGCGTGGTGACAATTTTCGTGTCGTGGCTTTTACTGAGCATCATGCGTGCAAAGAGCGGTGCCAGCTGCGGCATCTGCCGGGGTGCCAGCCATATCGACTCTTCACGGGATTCCTGGACCTGCTTTGCGGACCAGACGCCCTGCGTCGCCATGCGGTCGAGCACCTTATTGCGCGCCGCTTCAGCCCGTTCAGGCCAGCGGTCCGGGCGTAAACGACTTGGTGCCTGAGGCAGCACCGCGAGCAGCGCCGCGTCGGAGTAGCTGAGCTGTGACGGGGGTTTTCCCAGATAGGTCCAGCTTGCCGCCCCCACGCCCTGCAGCGTGCCGCCAAACGGCGCACGGTTAAGATAGAGCGTGAGAATATCGCGCTTGGAAAGATGCCACTCCAGCTGCAACGCCCGCCAGAGCTGACGAATTTTGCCCCCCAGAGTCCGCGGATGCGGATCCAGCAACCGCGCCACCTGCATGGTGAGCGTACTGCCGCCGGAGACAACCTTTCCGGAAGTTAAATCCTGCCAGGCGGCGCGCAGAACAGAGAGCGGGTTGACGCCTGGATGATCCCAGAACCAGCGATCTTCGTACTGGATCAGCGCCTCAAGATAACGGGGGGAGACCTCTTCGATCGTCACCGGATAGCGCCAGATGCCATCGCTATCGGCAAAACGCCAGAGTGGGGTGCCCTTCTCATCCACCACGACCCGGGCGGGGTTAAC
>OKPQ01000261.1_pt1 | contig 15713 bp, 3 predicted proteins | sample 1611121 | NCBI WGS metagenome assembly OKPQ01 (sample SAMN04436712, study PRJEB24849) | human gut metagenome | biome: human gut; feature: NICU; material: stool | host: Homo sapiens | place: USA: Saint Louis, MO | collected 2010-08-16 | reverse complement strand
GAGATCGAGCGCGGCGCGCAGCTCCCGCTGGGTATCCTCCAGCTGCGCACGTCGCGAGTTGTAGAGCCGCGTTTCGTCGGCAATCAGATCCGGCCATTTCGCCAGCGAAGGAGGAAACTTCAGCGGCAGATCGTTCACTTCGGCATACAGGCGGGCGCTGGAAGCCAGAGACGCGCGGTAGCGTGCCGCGCTTTCGCCGACGTTCGACTCGGAACGGGTAGGATCAAGGCGCGCCAGCACCTGCCCGGCCTGCACCTGATCGCCCTCGTGGACGTTCAGCTCGGTGAGGATCCCGCCGTCAAGCGACTGTAATACCTGCTCGCGCGAGCTGGGGATCACCTTCCCGGAGCCGGTGGATACCTCGTCCAGCACGCCAAACCACGCCCAGACCCCCAGCACCAGAAACATCAGTAATGAAAAGATCACGATCCGACGCGCGCCGGTGTAGCCGCTTTCGGAGTCGAGGGCGTTATCCAGATCGTCCATTGCCGCAACGTCACGCTGACTGATTTTCATTTTTCCACTCCCTTGCGGCGGCTGCCTGCTGTTGTTGCATGCGACTGTTGTTCAGCGCCTGCGCTTTCGGGGCATCCATCACCAGCATGCCATCCTTGAGCACGACCACCCGCTCGACCAGCTCCAGCACCGGTACGCGATGGGTGGCGACGATCAGGGTGCGGTTGCCGAGCCAGTCGCCCAGCCGCTGGATAAACTCCCGCTCGGTGTGCTCGTCCAGCGACGCGGTGGGTTCATCCATCAGCACGATATTCGGGTCGCGCAGCAGCATACGCGCCAGCAGAATCGACTGGCGCTGCCCGCCGGAGAGTCCCACGCCGTTTTCCATGATCGGGTAGTCGAGCCCCTTCGGCAGCTTCTGCACAAAGCCCGCCGCGCCGGTCAGCTCCAGCGCCTCGAAAATCTCTTCATCGGTGGCGCGCGGCATACCGAGGGTGATGTTTTCACGCAGGGTGCCGTAAAACAGCCGCGCGTTCTGGGTCATAAAGCCGACGTTGCGCCGCACGTCGGCGACGTCGAGATGCGGCAGGCTGAAGTTGTCGAGCCGCAGTTCGCCGGCCGCCAGATCCATTCCGCCCGCCATCGCCTGCAGCAGGGTCGATTTCCCGGCGCCGTTGCGCCCTAGGATCGCCACTTTTTCGCCCGGTTTGATCTCCAGACGGTTGATGCGCAGCGCCATACGCGGATCCTCCGGGTGATAGCGGAACTGCGCCTGTTCAAAGAGATAGTGCCCGCGCAGCACATCCTGACGGATCGGCGTCTCTTCGCGCTGGTTCTCGGTGGGAAGCTGCATGATACTGTCCAGCCCCTCTTTTGCCGCTTTGACCTGCTGCCAGCGGGCCAACACGCCGCACAGCGTCGCCATGGGGGCAATCATCCGCGAGGCCAGCATTGAGGCGGCCACCACCGAACCGGTGGTCAGGGTGCCGTCGATCACCATCGGCGCGCCGACCACGATCACGGCGGCGTAAACCAGGCTCTGGATAGTCATCCCCCAGCTGATCAGGTTCTGCGTCAGCTCGCGGGTGCGCAGGCCGGATTCCGCGGTGATCTGGATATAGCTGTTCCACTGCTGCAAAAAGCGGTTTTCCGCCTGCATCAGCTTGATGTCCTCCAGCCCCTGCACGCTCTCCACCAGCACCGCGTTGCGCAGGGTCGATTCATGTGCCGACTGCTTCGCCAGCGCCGCCAGCTTCTTCTGCAGCAGCAGGCCGGGCAGGACCATGATCACCGCGGCAACCGGTGCGATCCACGCCAGCTGCGGGGCGATGATCGCCAGCACGACAACAAACAGCAGGAAGAAGGGCAGATCGACAATGGTGGAGATGGTGGAGGAGGTCACCATCTCGCGGATCTGCTCCAGCTCGCGCAGCTGCGAGATAAAGCTGCCGGTGGAGCGCGGAATCGCGCTGTTGCGCAGCCGCAGGGCGTGGCCGAAAACGCGGTCCGAGACGCGCAGATCCGAGCGCTTACCCAGCAGATCCATAATGTGCCCGCGCGCCACGCGCAGCACGAAGCCAAACAGGGTGGCAATGAGTACCCCGATGGTCAGGACGTAGAGCGTCGGATAGGACTGGGCGGGGATCACCCGGTCGTATACCTGCATGGAAAAGACAATCCCCGAAAGCGACAGCACGTTGATAAACAGCGCGGCGAGCATCACCCAGCTGTAGGGTCGCAGGTCGCGCATTACCAGCCGGTAGAGCCAGTCCGGCCGGTATTTCGAGATATAGGCGTCCACCCGGCTGTCCTTCAGCGCCGCCAGCGGCCTGAGAGCGATAACGTGACGGATGGCGGGCAACATCCCCGTCATCGACAGCCGGTTGGTGTAGGTCTGGTCGTCGAAAAAGCTGACCTCCAGCGTATCGTCGCCGTCGAAGTGTTCGATCACCCCGATCCTGCCGTCGTTCAGCGCCACGACTACCGGCAGACGCCAGCTGTTGAGCGACGCCTTATCGGCTGTGAGCAACTGAAACGACAGCCCCGCCTCACGGGCAAGCTGAGTAAGAGCGGGTACCATCGGTTTGCCTTTTAGCCACGGCGCGCCTGCCAGCAGGGCGCCTGGGGAGCAGGCGACGCGGTAGCGCGTGGCGACAAAGCCAAAAGCCTGCGCCCACTGGACCAGGGCCTCATCCGTCATGTTTTCACCTTGCGGAATCTCACGCTGCTTCATGGCTGGATCTCCACGGTCTGGATGGTGCGGTTATCAAGGTCAAACGCATGACGCAGCTGCCCGGTGTTGTAGAGGCAGTTGAGCTGCAGCTGGTGCAGCTGGCCGAGGGTCTGCTGCTGGGTGAAACGTGCCTGATAGACCTCCTGCTCGGCGTTGAGCACGTCGAGCAGCGGGCGTGAGCCCAGGTCAAGATACTGCTGCTGGTACAGCTCGCGGGTGCGGGCGCTGAGCGCCTCCTGGCGGCCCTGAATCTGCAGGGTACTGAGCAGGCTCATCACCTGGCTGCGCGCCTCCAGCAGCTTCTGGCGTACCTCAAGCCGGGTGCGCTGGATGGTGGACTGCGCCGCTTCCACCGCGTGTCCGGCGGCGTTACGCCGGGCGGTGAGGCCGCCGCCCTGATAGAGCGGCATCTGCACTTTCACCCACGCGGAATACTGGGTGCGATCCCGCGTTTCGTTTCCCGCGTAGCGGTCGTTGAGGTAATGGCGCACCTCCGGCTCCAGCGAGACGGTGGGCGTCATCTGCGCGTCGGCATAGTCAAGGTTGGCCTGGGCGACGTTGGCCTGCGCCCATGCCGCTAACACCGCTGGCACCAGACGATCGTCCGGCTCGGCGACGTCGCAGCTGCGGGCCAGCTTTTGCGGAAAATCGTTTCCTACCTCGTTCAGTGAATTCCAGCCGAGAAAACTCATCAGCGTGGCGCGGGCGCTGTCCAGACTGGCCTGGTACTGCATCAGCTGGGCGCGGGCCCCTTCGATACGGGCATCGGTCTGAACCACGTCTGAAAGCGAAGTCGCCCCTTCGTCGTTACGCTGGCGGGTCAGCTTGCCAATCGAGGAGAGGGCGTCGAGCTGCTCTTTGGCGGTGTCGACCATCTGTTGCCAGGTTTGCACCTGCACCATGGCGATGGCGGTATCATGGGCGATGGTGTCGATGCTCACCAGCACATTCGCCTGCTGCTGGGCCACTCCGGCGCTTTCGGCACGCACCTGGCTTGCCACTTTGCCGAAGTCATACAGCATCTGGGAAAGAGAAAGAACCAGCGACGGGGTAAAGCCGTTATCGTCTCCGTCATGGCTGTAGCCGTTGTCCATACCGGCATTAATCTGTGGATAGTATTTTGATTTCGCGACATCCACCTCTTCGCTCTGCTGGTAGAGTTTTCCCACCGCTTCGCTAATCGCCGGGTGCCAGGTCACGGCGCGGTTAACGGCGTCGCTCAGCTGCAGCGTGCCGGGGGCGGCATTGCCCGCGACAGGCGCCACGCGGCCATTCAGTGAGGGGAGTTCCTGCGTTTCGCGAAGTTGTCCGGTATTGATCGTTGCCGCCGGGTTCGCGCAGAGAGCGGGTACAGAGATCAGGCAGCACGAAAGCCACCAGTAAGGCATCTTCATTCCCATGTCATGTCCCTAATAAAATAAGTACAGCTTTATTGTTTATGCCCGGGCGCTGTGCGCCCGGGTCAGGTACTACAGGTGCTATCAGGTAACGATGTGGTGCTGGTTGACTAACTCGTCGTAGGTGGTCTGAACGCCATCAAGCGTAACGAGTGCACTATTAGCGTAGGTGGTTCCTGTCCCATCACGGTCGATGGAGATCACGGTATTGCCATTACTATTAGTAACATGGAGATAATTACCGAGCGTTGAGGCGCTACCGTTCCAGCCCACCAGCAGATCGCCGATGTCGATTTTGTCCCCCTGCGCCAGCGAGAAGTTGGTCCAGTGATCGCCGGTGCTGTTCCCCGCCGTGGCGTTGCCTGCGGTGCTGTTCAGCACCTGGTAAATCAGCGTATCGCCGTAGGCCGTACCGGTTATGACGTCGTTATGTTCAGAGCTGATGAACTGCGGCGCCATATTGATGGTCAGCGTGGCGCTGTCCGTTTTCCCGTTGGCATCGGTCAGGGTGTAGTTGAAGGTCTCCTTCGAAGTGATGGATGAGAGCGACACCCCGGTATTGAGGGTGTAGGTGTAGTGGCCGTCCGCGCCAATCGCCAGCGTGCCGTAATGGCCCACCACGTTCACCGTGGTGCTGCCGGTATACGGATCCAGCGTGGTGGTCACGCCGTTGTACCCGGTAATGCTTACGCGGGTGTCCACCGAGTGCAGCTGATCCATCGCCCCGGCGGAATCCGTGCCGTCGAAGATGTTGCCGTCAACGGTGTGGCCACTGGTCGCGTCGAACTGGCTGAGCGAGTAGGTGGTGCCGTTGACGCTTGGGGTAATGGTGATGGTGCCCACGCTCAGCCCCGGTACGCTGCCGGTATAACTCAGCGTATAGGTCCCGGCGCTCAGGTCCAGCCCGGTCAGCGGAACGTCGATACTGCCGCCGAGCAGCGAACCGCCGCTGAAGGAGCCGTTACGGATCACCCCGTTGGCGTCGCTGATCGCCCAGTTCACCGTCAGACCGCCCAGCGCCAGCAGCGAGGAGACGCTAAAGTGCAGCGACGCGTTATGCAGCGCGGTGTTTGGATCCACCACAAAGGTGCCGCTTCCGCTGCCCTGGGTGGACGAGAACAGCGCCGTCGTCCACTGGGCGCTGCCCACGGTGGTATCGGAGTAGGTCGACGTGTGGTGTACCGAGGTCACGTCCATCGCGGCGCTGACGTCGTTAACCGCATCCATCGCCCGCGCGGTTGGGGTGATGTTAAGCGTCGCCGTATCCTTCGACCCGTCTGGCGCGGTGATGGTGTAAACAAACGTATCCGGGGTGCTGATATGGTCCGCGCCCATGCCGCTCTTCAGGGTATAGGTGTACTGGCCGGACGAATCGATGGTCAGCGTGCCGTATTCCCCCTGAATGGTGGTGGTGCCACTGCTGTTGACCGCCACGCCGTTCACTTCCGAGACCACCGTTCCTGCCGGAACCGGGTCATTGGACAGCACGTCGCCCGTGGTTGTCTCGCTGATACTCGCCACGCTGTAGACATGATCCTGCAGAACGCTCAGCGTATAGCCCGTCAGCGCGGTGATCCCCGCCGCGGTATTGAGCAGGAACAGATACTCCCCGGCAGGCAGGTTCAGCGTCAGCTGTGGTGACGTGCCGCCCAGCAGCGGGGCGCGCAGCCAGCCCGACTCAACGCGAACCTGCTCGAAGGTCTGGGTGGCGTTGTTGAACTTATAGACGTACAGATCGAATACCGACGCCAGCGCCACGCCGCCGACGGAGGCCTGGATGGTCATGGTGCGGGTGGTGCCTTCCTCCACGTTGTAGATGATCGGGTTGGTCATGTCGTCCAGCAGGTTCAGCCCGAGCGTGTTGCCGAGATTGATCCCCACCAGAGTAAAGCCGCTTTGCGACGAGGTACCGTTGTCGATGGCGTGTACGCTCGTGTCGAAGGTGAGGGAAGCCGTATCGTCAACGGCGACAATGCCGTTCGTTACGCTGCCCGCGCCGAGCGACAGCACGAGGTTTGCCGACGCGCTGATGCCGTTATGGGTAATGGTGTAGGTGAAGCTCTCCGTGCGGCCTATCACCGCGGCGCTGGTGTCGGTGAGGTTATAGGTGTAGCTGCCGTCGCGGTTAATGGTCAGCGTACCGTACTGCCCCTGAACGACCGTGCCGTCAGCGTTCACGCTGGTGGTGACCCCCAGCGCGTTGGTGACGGCGGAGACCGTCGTGCCTGCCGGGGCGTTGTCGCTCCCCGCGGTGGGGTCGGTATCGAGGATCACGTTGCCGTTCAGGCTGGTGTCGCCGGTGACGGTGCCCGCGCTGGTCTCTTTCACCGCCACGTCGAGGCTGGTGTACGAGCCGGTGGCCAGCAGGTTGGTGTTATAGCTCAGCACGCGATAGTCACCGTTCGCCAGCCCGGTGAGGTTTAGCGATACGCCGGTGGCCCCCAGGGTCAGCAGGTCGGCGAACTGCGGCTGGCCGGTATCGACCACCGTGGTCCAGGTGCCATTGACGGTATCGAAACGCTGCACCACCAGCTCAAGGGTGTTGAGCAGGGAGAGCACGGCGCCGGTAGCGTTGGCATTCACCACGATGTCGGCACTGCCGCCGCTGCCTACCGTGAAGTCCACCTGAGCGGTGTCATTCCCCAGCAGCGTCAGGACATTGCCCACCGCACCCACCAGCAGGAAGCCGTAATCGCTGTACTGGCTGTTAGTGACGGTGGCGGTGGTGCTGAGATCCAGCTCTTCGACGTTATTGCTGGCGGAGAGCGGCACCACCGGCGCGAGGGCTGAACCCGGCTGCGAGGTATTCCCCGCGGCATCGGTGGCGGTGATCTGCAGCGTCTGGCCTTCCGTCTGCTTGTTGAGGAAGGTGTAGCTGTAGGTCCCGTTGCTTCCCGCGGTGGTGGTCACCGTGGTGCCGTCAGCAAGACGGATGGAGACGGTGCTGCCGGCCTCCGCGTTGCCGGTCAACACGCTGCCGTCGGCGTTGAAGGTGCCCGTTGGCGCCGTTGGGGCGGTGAGATCGACGATCACGGTGGTCGCGCCGGAGACCGGGCTGGTACCGGCGCTGTTACTCGCGGTGGCGGTAAAGGCGTGAGCGCCTTCACCTAACGCCGGAGTGGTGAAGCTCCAGTTGCCCGAACCGTCGGCCACCACGGTGCCCATTGACACGCCGTTGTTATACAGCGTGACGGTGGAGCCCGCCAGAGCCGTCCCGCTCAGGGTTGGCGTGGTGTCATCAGTGGTTTTTCCGTTGGTCAGATTGCCGGTCACGGTGCCCACGTTATCGTTGATGCTGGCGATAACCGGTGCGTTCGGGATCGGCGTAACAGGTGCGGTCACCGAGGCGCTGAGGCTGGCGTTACCCGCCTTGTCGGTGGCGTAGACCAGCAGGGATTCACCGTCGGTCTGTGCCGGGGAGATGGTCGCGTTAAAGTTGCCGCTGCCGTCCGCCGTTGCGGTACCGAGCACCGTCCCGGTGCTGCTGGTGATGGTGACGGTACTGCCCGCTTCGGCGGTACCGGTCACGTGCGTCCCGTTGGTGATGACCGCAAGGCTGCCCGGTGCGCCAGGCGCGGTCAGATCCACCGTTATAGTGGTAGGGGCCGATGCCACGCTGGTGTTGCCCGCCGCATCCGTGGCGGTGGCGGTAAAGGTATGAGAGCCTTCCGCCAGTGTGGTGGTGGTTTGCGGCAGCGTCCAGTTGCCGTTGGCATCAGCGGTGACCGTGCCAACCAGGGTAGCACCGTCGTAGATGCGCACGGTGGCATTGGCTTCCGCGGTACCGTTCAGCGTTGGACGCGCGTCGTTGGTTGGGTTGCCGCCGGTTATCGGCCCGGTGATGCTGCCCACATCATCCACGACCGAGCTGATGACCGGCGCCGCTGGCGCGGTGGCATCGACGTTGATCACATACCCGGTGGTGGGGGTGCTGGCGTTGCCGGCCGCATCCGTGGCGGTGAAGGTCAGGCTGTGCTGGCCGTTCGCGAGCGGTGTGGTTGGCGTAAAGCTCCACGCCCCGCCGGTGGCGGTCACGCTGCCAATCTGCACGCCGTTATCAAAGATTTTCACCGTCGCGCCCGCTTCCGCCGTACCGGTCAGGGTCGGCTGCGCGTCGTTGGTTAATCCGCCGTTGGCAATCGGCGTGGCGGCATTACCGACGTCATCCACAATGCTGCTCAGCGAAGGCTGCGCAGGCGGCGTGGTGTCGATAGTCAGGCTGAAGGTCGCTGACGGAACGCTGGTGTTGCCTGCCGCATCCGTCGCGCGGGCCGTGAAGCTGTGCGCGCCCGTCGCCAGGGTGGTGTTAAGCAGAATACTCCAGCTTCCGCTGGCATCCGCGGTGCCGGTTCCCACAAGTGTTGCACCTTCATAGATATTGACGGTGGCAAACGGCTCGCTGGTTCCAACAAGGCGCGGCACGGTGTCGTCGGTGGTCTGCCCGGAGCTGAGTGCGCCGGTGATACTGCCCACATCGTCAATCGCCTGGCTGATAACCGGTGCGTTTGGCGGGGTAGTATCCACCACCAGGGTGAAGCCAGAGGAGGCCGGGCTGACGTTGCCCGCCGCATCGGTGGCTGTGGCAGTCCAGGTGTGGCTGCCATTCGCCAGCGGTGTGGACGGCGTAAAGCTCCATGCGCCGCTGCCGTTCGCCGTGGCGGTGCCGACCGGCTGACCATTCTCGTAAATCGTAATGGTGGCATTGGCCGCCGCCGTGCCCGTCAGCGTTGGCGTGGTGTCATCGGTGCTCTGGCCGGAGGTGAGCGGGGCCTGCACGCTGCCGGCATTGTCCGCCGCGGTGGAGATCACCGGTGCTGACGGGGCGACAGTGTCCACCGTCAGGTTAAACGGTGCCGTGGTGGCACCCGTGTTGCCTGCGGCGTCAGTGGCGTTGAAGGTGATGGCGTGTGCCCCCTCGCCGAGCGCGGTGCCCGGAGTAAAGGTCCAGTTCCCCTGAGCGTTGACCACCGCGGTGCCAATTTCGCTTCCGTCCACAATGATATGCACCGTGGAACCGACTTCGCCCGTGCCGTTGAAAGTTGGACGCGCATCGTTGGTGCTGTTACCTGACGTGAGCGTACCGGTCACCGGGCCGACATCGTCAATCACGCTGGTGATCCCCGGCGCGGAAGGGCCCGTAGTATCGACCGTGAAGACGAAGACCGGCGAGTTGGCGGAGACGTTACCGGCGGCATCGCTGGCGTTGATGCGGATGTTATAGCTGCCATCCCCCAGCGCCGGGTTAGGGGTAAAGCTCCAGTTGCCGTTGCTGTCTACCGGGGCGGTGCCAATTTCCACGCCGTTGTTCAGAATGTGGATGGTGCTGCCCGAGGTACCTCTCCCGGTGAGGGATGGCTTCGCGTCATTGGTGACCTGGCCGGTCGTGAGATTCCCGACAATCCCGCCCGCCGCGTTGTCGCTGACGGTATCCAGCACAGGAACCCCGGGAGCCGTCAGGTCAACCACCACGCCCCAGGTGTTGGAGACCTGGCTGACGTTACCCTGCGGATCGGTGGCGATAGCGGTAAAGCTGTGCAGCCCTTCACCGAGGGCGGTTTCAGGGGTAAACGACCATGCGCCGGTGCCATCCGCGGTGACCACGGCAATCTGCGTGCCGCCATCGAAGATCGTCACGACGCTGTTCGCATCTGCCGTACCGGTAATCGTTGGCGTCGCGTCGTTAGTCGGATCGCCGCTGACCACGGTGGTGGGGGCGTTGCCAACATTATCGGTGACGTTGGTGATCACCGGTGTGGTGGAGATCGTATCAACCACGATGGTAAAGCCCGTCGAATCTCCGCTCTGGTTTCCGGCCGGATCGGTCTCGCGGATGGTCAGGACGTTATTACCCTCCGCCAGCACAGGCGTCGTGTAACTCCAGGTGCCCGTGCTGCCAACCTGTGTGGTCCCCAGCAGCACGCCGTTGCTGTAAACGGAGATGGTATCGCCCACCGCGCCGGTGCCGGTAAGGGTCGGCTGGTTGTCGTTGGTGGCCTGGCCGTTGGTCAATGGGCCGGTGCCCGGCGCGACATCATCAATCACCGCGCCTATGGTTGGAGTGTCTGGGGCGGTGAGGTCGATGGTCACCGTGGCGGCCGGGGAACGGCCGCTGGTAAAGGGGAGGACCGTGGTGGTCGCTTCAAAGAAGTGATCGCCTGCGCTCAGCGGTGCGAGCAGCTGATAGCTCCATGTGCCGCCTGACCCCGCCGTAATTGTGGTCAGCGGGATCAAACTGCCGTCCAGGTAGAGCGTGACGAGACTGCCGGCAGGGGCCGTTCCGCTGATGACCGGGGCGGTATCGTCCGAGGTTTTACCCAGTACGTTGCCCGTTACGTCCCCGATATTGTCAGTGATGTCGGTGATGATCGGTACATCCGGCAGGCCCGGCAACGTACCGGTGACGGTATAGCTCGCGCCGGGGCTACCATTGCCTGCCTCATCGGTGGCGATCACGGTCAGCGTTTTACCGTCCTGCTGGGCCGGGCTGAGTGCGATGGAGAAGCTGCCGTCAGCGGCGGCGACACCGGTACCAATGACCACATTACCGTCTTTTACGGTGATGGTGGCACCTTCTTCCGCCGTACCCGTCAGTGGCGTGCCCTGCGCGGCCACGTTGATATTGATCGGGTCTGCCGGCGCGACGGTATCCACCGTTACGCTAAGCGGGGCTGAACTGCCGGAGGCGTTACCTGCCGGGTCAACCGCAGAGACGGTAAAGGTGTGGGGGGTATCCGACAGCGTACTGCCCGCGGTCCAGCTCCAGCTGCCATCCGGCTGTACCGTCACCGCTACAGGTGATGGTACGCCGTCCACGGAGACGATCACCGTACTGTTCGGTTCGCCTGTACCGGTGAGGGTTGGCGTGCTGTCGCGGGTGTAAAGCGTGTCGTTTGCGAACTGGCTGTCTGAGATCGCGTTAATCTGCGGTATTTCAGGCGCAACGGTATCCAGCGTGACGGTAAAGACCGGGCTGGTGGCGCTGACGTTACCCGCCGCGTCAACGCCCGCCACGGTGATGTTCAGCGGACCGTCGGTCTGGGCTGGCAGGGTGAAGGACCATTCGCCATTGGTTACGTCGACACGTCCCACCTCGGCGCCGTTGTTATAGACGATCACCGTCTCGCCGTTGACGCCGGTTCCGCCGACGGTAGGCGTGGCGTCCGTGATCGTACTGCCATTTGATCCGCCGCCGACGGCGCCAATAACCGGAACGTCCGGTGCCACGGTATCAACGGTAATCGTAATGCCGGGTGAGGTGGCCGAAACGTTGCCCGCCTCATCTGTCGCCGTGGCGGTAAACTGGTGGCTTCCCTCGTCAATATCGCTCTCAGGACGCCAGCTCCAGTTGCCATTGCTGTCTACGGTGACGCGACCCACTTCGGTGGCAGGCTGATTATTAATGCTGTCATAAATAATAATCACGTCGTTTGCCGTACCGGTGCCGCTGAGTACCGGACGCGGATCGTTCGTGGTTTCGCCATCGGCAACCGGGCCGGTTATCTGGCTCACGCTGTCGGTCACGGTAGGGGCATCAGGCGTGGCCGGTGCGTCGGTATCAATGGTGATGGTCACCGGCTGGGACGGGGCGCTTTCATTGCCCGCGCCATCCTTGTTGGTGACGGTGAGGGTGATGTCATAGGTGCCGTTATCCAGCGGGATCGCTGGCGTCCAGCTCCAGTTGCCGTCGCCATCCACCACAGCGTCCCCGATTTTGTCGGGGCCGTTGTAAATCGTCACCGTATCGCCCGGATTACCGGTGCCGCTCAGCGTTGGGGTGGTATCGCGGGTCACTTCTCCCGGGTTCAGCGGCGTTGGCGTTGTGTCATCCGGATTAACGGTGACGGCCGGGGTGTCCGGCGTGGCAGGGGCGACGGTGTCCACCACCAGATCGAACGGATCGGAGACGGTGGTGTTCCCGGCGGCATCCGTGGCATGGACGGTGATCGAATGCGGGCCATCGGTGAGCGGAGTCGTTGGTGTAAAGCTCCAGCCGCCATTGCCGTCGAGGTCAGCGGTACCGAGCAGGGTATCGCCGTCATAGATGGTGATGATGGTACCCGCTGGCGCGCTGCCCTGCAGCTGCGGCAGGGTGTCATCCGTGGTATCGCCACTGCTGAGCGGGCCCTGCACGTCGCCCACGCTATCGGTCACGGTGGCGATGGTCGCGGCAGGCGGCGGCGTGATATCGACTGTAAAGGTAAAGCCGCCGGAAGGTGAACTGCTGTTACCTGCCGCATCGGTCGCGACGACGGTTAAGGTATGTGGGCCATTGTTAATCGGGGTGGCGGGGGTAAAGCTCCATGCGCCGTTGCTGTCGGCGACCGCCGTGCCAATGCTGTTACCGTCCAGACGAATGGTGACCGTCGCGCCTGGTTCGGCGGTGCCGTTGAGCGTCGGGGTCGGGTCGTTGGTGGTTTCACCCACGTCAAGCGCACCGGTGCGGCCTTCAACATTGTCCACCACCTGCGTAATGACCGGCGTGCCAGGGGCGACGCTGTCGACCGTGATACTCCAGGTGTTAGAGGTTCCACTGACGTTGCCTGCCGCGTCGATGGCTTTCGCACTCAGCACATGGCCGCCTTCATGCAGATGCACGCTTGGGGTAAAGCTCCACTGACCGGAATCCGGAATGATAAATGTGCCGATTTGATCGCTGCCGCTGTAGATATAGATCCGCGTGCCCGCCTCGCCGGTGCCGCTGATGGTTGGCGTTGCATCGTTGGTCAGCCCACCCTGAGCGATGGTGCCCGTGGTGCCCGGGACGTCATCGACAACCGAGACAATCACCGGGGTTTGCGCCGGGGTAATGTCCGGCGCGAGAGCTGGCGTGGTTGGCCCGGTATTACCGGCAGGGTCGGTTGCATCTGCGGTCAGGGCTTCACCGTTGGCTTTTGGCGGGTTCAGCGTCACGCTAAAGTTGCCCTGGTCGTCGGTAACGGCCTGACCGACGATGACATCCCCCTGGCGAATGGTCACGGTGCTGCCCGCTTCGGCAGTCCCGGTAACGGTGGTGCCATCGCCGGAAACCACCACGTTGTCTGGTGCCAGAGGAGCGGTGTTATCGGGTGCCGTGGCCGTGTTCGGCAGGCTGGCATTGCCGGCGCCGTCGGTCGCGATGACGGTCAGCACCTCACCGTTAGTCTGGGCCGGGCTGATTGGCGTGCTGAAGGTGCCATCATCATTGGCGGTGGTTGTGCCAATAACCGTGCCGTCCGGCCCTTTAATGGTGACGGTGCTGCCAGCTTCCGCCGTGCCGCTGACGCTTTGCCCGTCCTCCGAGACCTGCAGGTTGCCAGGTGCCTGAGGCGGCGTGGTGTCTGTGGCGGTGACGGTGGCGGCCGGGCTCTGGTTACCTGCGGCGTCGGAGGCCACGACAGAGATCTCCTGGCCGTTGGTTTGCGCAGGTGTCAGCGTGGCAACGAAATTACCGTTACCGTCTGTCGTCGTGCGGCCGATCTCAACGCCGTCGCTGTTGGTGATCACAATGGTGCTGTTAGGCTCCGCGGTGCCGGTGATCTGCGTGCCCTCAGGGTTAAGGGCAATGACAGGCATGGCTGGCGGAGTGGTATCCACAATGAAGTTGATTGGCTGCGACATCGCGCTGGTGTTACCGGCCGCGTCGGTGACCTGTACGGTGATCGAGTGGGCCCCCTCTGCAAGCGGGCTGTCTGGCTTGATGCTCCAGGTGCCGTCAGGCTGGACCTTAATTGTGCCCACCAGTACGCCATTATCGTAGAGGGAGATGATCCCGCCGGGCTCGCCTCGCCCTGCCAGAATCGGTTGAGAGGCATCGGTGAACAGGCCCGAGGTAATCGCCCCTTTAATGAGACCCGTATCATCGTTCAGCACAATCGCAGTCGGGGTGCCTGGCGCGGTGAGATCAACAGTAATGGTGTAGACAGGGGAAGCCGGACCGGTGTTACCGGCGGCGTCCGTTGCCCGGGCGGTAAGCTGATGCGTGCTTTCGCTGAGATCCACCGGCGGAGTGAAGGTCCAGACGCCGTTGCTGCCGGTTACCGCCGTGCCAATGGCAACAGAGCCATCATAAATGGTCACCGTGGAGCCCGCCTCTGCGGTGCCGCTGAGTTGTGGTCGCCGATCGTTGGTGCTGCCGCCGTTACTGATTGATCCGGTCACCGGATCGACATCGTCCGTTGCGCTGGTGATAACAGGCGCGCCTGGCGCGACCGTATCCACGATAAAGTTCACGGCACCGGATACCGGGCTGGTATTGCCTGCCGCGTCGGTGGCGGTGGTGGTGATGGTGTGGCTGCCGTTGGCGAGATCGCTGGTGGGGGTAAAGCTCCAGCTCCCTTTGGCATCTACTTTGGTGGTGCCAATCTGCTTGCCGTTATCGTAAAGGGTGATGGTGCTGCCGGGCTCGCCGATGCCGCTGAAGGTCGGGCGGGCATCATCAGTACGCTGGCCGTTTTCCAGCGGGCCAGCCATGGCGCCCGCATCGTCGTTCACGATCAGGATATCCGGGGCATCCGGCGCGGTGGTGTCCGGGGCGGTCACCGTCGTGCCCGGGCTGGTATTTCCCGACGGATCCGTTGCGGTGGCGGTGATCTGTTCGCCGTTGGTCAGCGGTGTTCCCAGGTCGACGGTGAATTTACCATCGCTGCCGGTTTTGCCGGTGCCGATCACGTTGCCGTTGGCGTCTTTCAGCGTGATGGTGCTGCCAGGTTCGGCGCTACCGGTGACGGTTTTACCGTCCGCAGAGAACTGAAGGCCGGTTGGGGCATTCGGCGGCGTGGTATCCGGATCGGAAGGGTTTGTCGGCGTGCCGGGGTTCGAGTTGTTGTCATCGTCACCTCCACCACCACCGCCTCCGGTGCTTGCCGCCGCCGCGATGCCGCCCGCGGCGACAATGCCACCCAGTACCCACGGCCAGATGGCGGCACCACCGGCATCACTGCCTGACGCCGCAAGCAGGACGTCAGTAGAGGCAATGGATTCATAGGTGGCCGCACCGGCGGGATCCTGGACCCACCACAGCACCCCTTCACTGTCCTGCAGAACCAGCTGGCTCGCCCCCTGCGCATCGGTGACGTAGAAATTTTTAAGGGTAATCACCTCGCCGGAGTGGAGCGTGATCACCAGATCGTTACCGCTGCGGGCGAAATCGGCCACATTAGCTCGCTCAACCTTAAGCTCAACGATAGAGGAATGGTTCAGGGTTACCTGAGTGCCTTCCGTGGTGGTTTCCACACCGGTAAGTTTCGATATAACAGAGATTTGGCTCATTTATTTTTGACTCCAGCAGCGTTGTCGTGAACGGCGAGCGAGATGAGCCATCTGCGTGAAGGGTAAAGCGCGCTCCCGGCGGAGTGGCTGTTATAAAGCAGCACTCACCGTTATTTTTAGGGCGCACGATGCCCGCCAGGATTCAGAGTGGCAACATCAGAGCGAATCTAATGACATATGAAAGCGATCAGTTTTAATTCGTGTTTTGCGTCGTATAAAACCCTGTAATTAATAGAGGAATTGGTTTTTGAGGATATAAAAATGATATAGCCAGAAAACTCTGAATCTGCAACTTAAGCGTTGGGAAATAACGAGGTAAAAATCAAAGATGTATTAATGCATTCATGGTGTTTATAAAATAACGTATCTATCTTTATGTT
>OKPQ01000251.1_pt1 | contig 16546 bp, 16 predicted proteins | sample 1611121 | NCBI WGS metagenome assembly OKPQ01 (sample SAMN04436712, study PRJEB24849) | human gut metagenome | biome: human gut; feature: NICU; material: stool | host: Homo sapiens | place: USA: Saint Louis, MO | collected 2010-08-16 | reverse complement strand
GCGGTGTACTGGCCGTATTCGCAGAGCGCCGCCAGGACCGCAACGGCCCGTATGTCGTATTACGCAGCGTAAGCCTGAATTAATTCACGATTAAGGAGAGCGACATTTTGTCGAAGAAAACCACAATAACAACGCATGATATCAGCGAACCCTGGTGGGGACTCAGACGCAGTGCCTCCCCGTGTTTTGGTGCCCGTCTGGTACAGGAGGGAAACCGCCTGCATTACCTGGCTGACCGTGCGAATGTTAGCGGACAGTTCTGCGATGCGGATTTGCGCCATCTTGATCAGGCTTTCCCGGTATTGATGAAACAGCTGGAGTTAATGCTCACCAGCGGTGAACTGAATCCCCGTCATCAGCACTGCGTCACACTGTATGCAAAAGGTCTGACCTGCGAGGCCGATACGCTCGGTTCGCACGGCTACGTTTATATCGTGATTTATCCCGCTCCCGTCACCACAGAATAACACCGTAACACTTCGCCCTTCTGCGCATACCTTTTCCACTATAGAGATAACGCTTATGCAAACCAAATCATCCCAACTCATGCGGGCGGCATCGTCACGTCCGTCTCCCGTTGATGTCTGGCAGGCTCTGCTGACCTGCCTGCTGGCATACCACTATGGCCTCACGCTTAACGATACGCCGTTTAGTGATGAACAGGTGATTCAGCAACATATCGACGCGGGTATCTCGCTGGCCGATGCCCTGAATTTTATTGTTGAGAAGTATGAACTGGTCCGTACTGACCGGCCAGGCTTCAGCATCCTGACGCAGTCTCCGTTTATCACACCCATAGATATCCTCCGGGCCAGGAAAGCAACGGGGCTGATGAACCGTGACACGTATAAAGAGGTGACGGCTATTACCAGAGGGCAACATCCGCAGGCCAGCACTTCAGGCAAGCGATGATGCGGATAAAAAGAACAGCGTCCCGCAAGTACATCAACACCAGCCCTGACCGGCTGGTGTTTTTCTGACTATAAAGGAGAGAAATAATGGTCGCGCAAAATGTTAATGAACCCGAAGTATTAACCGGGCACACCGGTGTGATTTGCTCCACCAGCATTGAACGTATTGTCACAGGCCGTAATGCTGCACTGACACGGATTGAAAGCCTTATCCGTGAACTTGATGATATCTCCATTCTGACCCGCGATATCGGCGGTGGTACAGCACAAGAGTGGGGAATGCGGGAGGGACATCGATACGATTGCTGGTTTACGGAAAAACCCGATAAAGCGATGAAAGCGATTACTCGCAATATTGATCGCCGTATCTGGCGCGATCTCATGCTGAAGTCCGGGATGTTGACCCTGATGGATGCCGAAGCCCGCAGTCAGTGGGCGAAGAACCTGGAGGTGGGCGATCTCCCGGCTATTAGCGAAGCCAACATCCTGAGTACCTTTGAACAACTCCACCACAACAAGCAAGAGGTCTTTGCGCGTGGCATCATCAATGTATTTAAAGGGTTAAGCTGGGACTATAAAACCAATAACCCCTGTTATTTTGGAAAGAAGATTATCGTTAACAATCTGATGAAATACGACAAATGGGGTTATAGCCTGAGCTGGGGCTGGTGGCGTGACCAGTTAGCCGACCTGGAGCGCATGTTGTTCCTGCTGGATGGTAAAACCATTCCCGATAATCGGCATGATGTGACTATACGGCTGATGGACTTCATACGCGATAATCCACGACAGCAGGTATTCGGAGATGATCTCTTCACTATTCGCCTTTTCCAAAAGGGCAGTGGTCATATCACGTTTAAGCGTATGGATCTGGTAGAGAAGATGAACGATATCATCGCGAAGTACTACCCGGGGATGCTGGCTGCTAAGTGAGTGTATAAGATCTTCTCTTTTGAGTGATGCCCTTTTAAATCTTCCATACTTATGACAAATTTTTATTTGAAAACACATAAATGTGTATTTACGCGTTTTTGTGTTTTAATGTTAGCCATCAACCTCATGAGAAGAGCGATGCCATGATACAGAACAACATCAAACAGCTTCGTACTCAACTGTCGATTACGCAGCGCGAGCTAGCGTATATGGTCGGCACCAGCCAACAGCAAATCCAACGCATCGAAACCGGAAAGGTCGCAGCAAAACTGGGCATTGCACAGGCAATATGCAATGCTCTGGATAAGCCTTTAAACATCGTATTCCCGGAAAGCGATCAGTTGATTAACGACTTTCACAAGAAGCGCCGTAAAACCGATGATGATCTTGAGGCGATAGCTACAAGCGGTATTGAAATGGATAGTGGTCTCTGGACTGTAAAACTCTGGCTACAGGGGCAGCAGGATTATTTATTGTTGCCCATTTCTGCTGCGGATAAGCGGAGGTTTTATTATTATTTTCAGGAAACAGCTAGCCCGAATGTAGAGCGGTTTTTTGTCTTTGACTCGGACCAGTATCGCTATGCGTTAAATATGCGTGAAGTGGTATTTCACCAGTTCTTGTCTGATGGTCTACCGCCAATCGTTGCTGAAGAAGATGATTATTACGAAGATGATTATTTTAATGTCCATATCGCCTTGGTGAACGGTGGCCCAGTGATTCCTCTGAGCGTTGAGCCTGATGCACCGCAAAACGAAGAGACGGATGATATCGGTCAGTTGAATGCGTTCCTTGAAAAGTTGGACTGCGAGCCTGAAACCACAGATCGTTATATGTTAACTGATGAAGACGGTGAAGATGCTTTTATCCGTATTGGTTCTATTGCCATGGTGCGAGTCGTACTTGACGCGCTGGAGCCTGTGGAAGAAGATGAAGAGTAGTTTTTAGCTAGGCGTATTCACAGGGAATCGCGTTGAGTATACATGTGAGTATACGTTGTGGTTCATTATTTTTATAAACTTATTTATTTCAATAGGTTATGGATTAAAGAGCGGTGCGGCCTTCGCACCATTAGTACTTCCAAGACCATCCGAGAAAGTCCAATCATCCCTTAAAAATCAATGCTTGCAGCGATTTTTACGTCCTGCGTCGTCCGAGGTTGTCCGTTGAAATCAGGATGTCATTGGGGGCATCTTAACTTCGATTAGAAATGTGCCCCCAAAATGAAGCTCAACGCCAGGCAGGTAGAGACCGCAAAGCCCAAAGACAAAACCTACAAAATGGCCGATGGCGGCGGTTTGTATCTCGAAGTTTCGGCTAAGGGGTCTAAATACTGGCGCATGAAATACAGACGCCCCTCTGACAAAAAAGAGGATCGCCTTGCTTTTGGTGTTTGGCCTACTGTGACGCTTGCTCAGGCAAGAGCCAAGCGCGACGAAGCTAAAAAGCTGTTAGTACAGGGCATTGACCCAAAAGCCGAACAGAAAGAAGCTCAGGCCGAGAATTCGGGTGCATATACTTTCGAAACTATCGCTCGTGAATGGCATACCAGTAACAAGCGATGGAGTGAAGACCATCGAGCGCGCGTTCTTCGCTATCTTGAGCTTTATATCTTCCCTTACATCGGTTCGTCCGACATTCGCCAGCTCAAAACCAGCCACCTGTTAGCCCCGATTAAAAAGGTCGATGCCAATGGCAAGCATGACGTTGCGCAGCGTCTTCAGCAGCGTGTCACGGCTATTATGCGTTATGCCGTACAGAACGATTACATCGACTCAAATCCAGCTAGTGATATGGCTGGTGCGTTATCGACAACCAAAGCGCGACACTATCCAGCTTTACCATCTAGCCGTTTCCCTGAGTTTCTTGCTCGTCTTGCTGCATATCGTGGCCGTGTAATGACACGGATCGCAGTCGAGCTTTCCTTACTAACTTTCGTGCGTTCCAGTGAGTTACGTTTCGCACGTTGGGATGAGTTCGACTTTGATAAATCTCTCTGGCGCGTACCAGCAAAACGAGAAGAAATTAAAGGCGTGCGTTACTCATACCGTGGCATGAAGATGAAAGAGGAGCATATTGTTCCGCTTAGTCGGCAGGCGGTGATTTTGTTGGATCAGTTAAAGCAGATTAGTGGTGATAAAGAGCTGCTTTTTCCGGGTGATCATGACGCAACTAAGGTTATGAGTGAAAACACAGTAAACAGCGCATTGCGTGCGATGGGATACGACACGAAAACCGAGGTTTGCGGGCATGGATTCAGGACGATGGCGCGTGGTGCGCTTGGGGAATCAGGGTTGTGGAGCGATGATGCGATAGAACGTCAGTTGAGCCACTCAGAGCGTAACAATGTGCGTGCAGCTTATATCCATACGTCCGAGCATTTGGATGAGCGGAGACTGATGGTGCAGTGGTGGGCTGATTACCTTTATATAAATGCACAGGGCTATATAACGCCTTATGATTTTGGTAAAAGCCCTATTTAATTGATGTTACTTCAAACAGGGTCGTAAGACCCTGTATATCATTTTTTCCATATTTTACTGTATCCTGGAGAATCAGATTCAGGAGGATATATAGGCTTGTCTATTTGTATAGTCATGGGGATTGGGAAATCAACACCAACCAGAGCAACTTCTCCTTGCTTGAGGCTTGGTAAAAATGATGCTGCAGATTTATCAATTTCACCACAAGCTCGCTCAACAACATCTCTATCTCTATCATTCGTTAAACGATGGACTAACAAGGTTCCAATTTGACTAAGTACACCTTCTGTAATATCTCTAGGCCTTTGTGTTGTTAGGCAAATATTTAGGCCATACTTTCGACCTTCTTTTGCGATCATCTCGAAAGCATCAAGTTTAACCGCATGATCTTCTGATCCCACTCGCTTACCAAGAAAGTTATGGGCTTCGTCTACTATGACTAATAATGGATTAAGTCTGAATTTTTCTAGACGAGCTAGCGTTAAAAGCTTTCTTCCAATAACATTTGCAAGAATTTCTCTTGCATAGAATTCATAGCTTACATCACTAAGGCATAACCTGAGCACCCGTTTATTAGACAATAAAAAGGATTCTAATATTGTTCCTAATGTTTCAATTTCCTCGCCACTATTAAAAACAGATTTTAATGAGCTCGCATAAGTGACAGCTTGAATTCTTGTTAAAAGAGAAGAGCAATAGCTTAAGTCTTGAGTTGCAGCGTTTCCCCAAGAATTGTCACCATTGTCGTAACAACATTCCTGAACGATTTGCTTTATGAGTTTAGTTATATCAAAAGGTTGGGATGGATTATCAACAAGTTTTGAGTTATCTCCTGTATTCATCGCGCGGCGATAATCTGTTTTAGGTTGGTTTATTTTTTTCAAAATACCATCAGTTGCAATGGTTGGGTCTAATGATACTAATCTAAGGCTTTTTATGGCCTCTTTAAGTTTAGGTCCCTGAACCTTACCAGAGGGATCAAACATAGCAACAAAATCTGATTCAATGAAATCAGTAGGTGGTATTCTAAACTCTAAGGAGTTAATGTTTTTATTTATTGGTGAGCTTAAATGGTAATGTAAGCAGTGTTCTGATTGAAATGATCTATATTCGCTTGTTGCATCAATGATTATTGTCTTGGAATTTTCATAATTAGAGCATTCTTCTATCAGTTTAGCTGTTGTCCAGCTTTTTCCTCCTCCAGTAGCACCAAGAATGGCGCAATGTCTTCCAAAAAGTTTATCTGGCTCAACTGTGACTATACTTGTAGAACCTCCTGAAATATTTCCTAAAACAATTCCGACCCGTTCTTCCTCATCACTTACGAGACCTTTATTAATTAGTTCTGGGATTAAAGATATAAAGTCCAAAGGAGCAGAGTAAACTCTATCACCTAATCGAGGGTAGGATTTTATTCCTGAATCAATACGGAAATTCGATGGATCTATTGTACCAAGTAATTGAATTACCCCTACGGCATCAACTTTATAGTTCTTATGTAACTCACCAGATATCTCTCCTCTATCACGTTCGGGTAGTTTAACTTCTATTAATCGCCCTAATACTATGGATTGTTGACCTTCAATTAATAATATTTCCCCAACTTCGCCTTTACCATATCTAGAGCCATCTAAATATGTGCCGCTAATTTCACCGGCATAATTTAGGTTAACTCTGACGGTTTGAGCGAAAATTGATGAAATAACTCCCACCTTTAGATCATTTCTTAGAATTCCAAGTTGAAGTGTTATGTTTTTCATATTTAATCGTTAGCTCCAACTTGTTTTATGATTTTAGCTAATTGTTCGGCTGGTGTTAATGCTTTGAGATTAGGAACTAGTTTGACAAAATCAATAAATGAGGAGTTTATAAAATGTATATCATATCCTGATAATGCAAGTTCCATTAGCAATGGCCAATATTTGCTTGAGCCGTTTTCTCCATTGTTTTGTATATGGGTTGCACATTTATAATCCACAACAATTAATCGCATGCTCGGATTCGATTTAATTGCTGAATAAATTGGTTCAGAAAGGTGATCATCATTAAAACCAAACCCAGATATCACTAGACAATTATTCTTTTTTCTTAAGAAATCAAGAAGTCTTGAAAGTAACTCCAAGTGAGGTTGGATAAAAGCTTGTTGGTATTTACCTTTGGCAGGATAAATTAGACAAGCGTTTGTGGCTTCAGGTTTGTTAGATTCATAGATTTGCCCATCTTTTCTTATCCAACTAACTGAGCCGTGAAGTTTGAATAATTGGAATACACCTTCTATAAATTCGTGCTCGTTTTCATCTCTTTTCACGACATCATAGTTAAAGTACTTACCATCGAACCTACGAAGGCCTGTATAGGAAAGACCATCTACTACCATCATTCCTAATTCTGAAGCAGCTGTTTCAAAAGTTAAATCATAGTTAGTGGTAAAAACTTTAAGCCTAGGGTCTCTTACTCTTCTTCTTGCCATTTTTTGAAGTAAATTCACGTAGGCTGTAAGATCGCAATTTCCATCATCAATAAATGAACGACATTTGTCTAAAATAATCAATTTAACTTGGTTTAAAAAATTCAATACATTTTCATCATCATGGAAAGCTAAGTATGCTTCACAATTTGAAAGAAAGTGTTCAATGTTTGGGTAGTCTCGTTCTGAATATCTTACTTTATCACAAACAGTTATTGCATCTGGCTTCAATTGCCCATTTTCTAGCAATAAAGGGTTTTCCCACATTGCAAACTTCCAAAGATCCCACATGCTTGGTCCACCAACATCACCAAGTGACGTGCCGCTACCAGCGAAGAATGAGAGGTTCGGGAATTGTAATGATTTTAATAAAAATTCATTAATATATGCTTGGTTGTCTTTTAATTTTTTATTTTCTCCTTCGGATAGAGGTAATGGTTGCGGAATTGGTGTGCCTGCATCTTCTAATATTTGGTTCTGCCTGCGATCACGCCAATATATATATGATTTATAATCTAATGCTTTCCAGTCAGTACTGCCTGGTTTCAAATAAGAGAGGTATCCGTCAGGATTGGTAGCCATGATCATTATCCATTGATGTCGTCAGGAAGTTGTCCCTTCAATTTACTACACATGATGAAGAAGAAAAAGTAACCATAAATACAATATTAAAATATCTTGCGTTCAATACGTTACTGAGAAGCTTTATGAGGGAATATACTCGTTTTGGAGCAGGTTACATCAGGCTTGGAGCTGGAAAGGAGGGGGGAGAATGAGATGTTCTGCTCAAATCTATACTCTCAACACTAAAAGTGATTATACCCGAATGAGGGCGGTTGTAGCTTCCCCCCGTCTCAGAGCGTATCAGAAGCTCTCCAAACCCTTGAAAGCATCGTAGATACTCATGCAAACCCGCGCAGCGCAGCGACGCGCTCAGGGCGCGAAATTAAATATCATTAAATAAATACTTTACCGCTGGCGCGCAGTGCTCTCCCCGCCACGCCTGCCCGCTTCGTGGGTCGGTTTTCATACAGGTGCATCGGGGGGATCAGACTGCGCCGGGACGGGTCTGCGAAGGGAATGACGGGACGGGAAAGCGCATGCAAAACCATGCCCCCTGTGGATGCATGGCTTAATTCAGGAAAAATAGCGGTATTTTCGGGGATTTTTTGCGGGGGCTACCTGCCGGCCAGTTCCGTGCGCCGGCGGGCATAAATCAGGCTCTGCGCGGGGGTGTATTTTTCCTGATTATCCACCCGCGAAGCCGCGTCAGGCCTGAATCCGATGGCCGTTAAAATATCGCTGTCTTCTGCGGCATAATTAATTTCTTCACCGGTACTCAGCCACACGGACAGCGCTTCGCGCAGGCAATGCGCCGAACGGTCGAGCGTATGGTTTTTTATCTTTGCAGGCTGCATTTTAATCCTCATCAGCTCAGGTGCCAGCGTGGCGGCGAGCTTTGCTCCGTGTGCCTGCATGAAGTCATTCAGCCGGTTGCGGGTACTGATGCGCTGCACCGCTTCATGGGAGCAGATATAGCGCCCGGCGGCCTGATTAATCTCCCATTTTTTGACGTCGATAATGTCGCGCAATGTCTGCATTCTGCCCGGTATACGGTCATCCCCGGCCAGCATCTGCTCGCGGTATTCCTGCTCTGCGGCCGCGAGTTCGGCTTTACGATTCAGCCAGGCGGTTTCGTTCTTCTGACAGGCCTCAAAGCTTGCTGTAGCGTAAGGGTGGTCATGGTCAGTTCTCGCCTGATTAATGGCGATATGGCGAGCTGTAGCAGCCCTGCACTTTACGGGGGGGGGGGGATGACCGGCTCCGCAACAGGCGGCGTTTTCTCCTGCTTCTGCCAGACCTTACGCTCGCCGGGCGTGTTGGTGGCGTCATTGTCTATGTGCGGGGGGGTGACGACCGGGAAGCCGGTCAGGGAGAGCACCGGCTCATCCGCTAGCGTGACGGAGAAGGCGTTCGCTTTTCCACTCAGAAAGGTGACCACCTGCTGCATGACTGCATGACTGCATGACTGCATGACTGCATGACTGCATGACTGCATGCTGCAACATCATCAAGAAAACGGTTGATTATGATGGGCCTGGATGGCTCGTCAGCTGATGCTCAATATTAAACGCAGCTCAAAGATAAGTGGTCGTCAGCCATACCTCCGACTGCAACACAATCTCCAGCAGACGGTGGCGTAATGTTTGATCCTTGGTGAATTTGCTCACTATAATACATGTATCCAAAATGCTACATGCTTAGTTATCCAGTCTCGAAATATTACATCACTAATGAATAGTGAGATCGTTTTTTTCTAAACAGAAGAGAAATGCACTGTAAGTTGATTTCAAACAACCCTCTTTCAATAAAATCAATTTATTAATGTGTAATGAAATTTTTAAATGCAAAGTGATGTTTAAACAAAGGTAGCCTTAATCAGGAAGGAGACTTGATGAGACTGGAGCAAGCATATAGTCTGGAATTAGGTAAGGACATCACAGCAGACGAGGCTGATAAATTTTTTTCTGAGGGAGCTTTAACTTCAAAGCATCTTTTTGAATGTCCTGAGCAGGGCTGCAATGCTCAGGTTACCTGTGCAAATTTGGATAGGCCAAAACGCCTTCGTAAGCGAGATCCTTACTTCAAATTTGTATCCGAACATAGCTCAACTTGCCGACTTGAAGCAGAGTCTGATGAAGAGATACGCTATGTGAAAACAACTCAAGAAGATCCTGAAGCACTCCCATTCATACTCGACGATGTAGTAGATATAGATTTATCCCCGCCAGGCAAACGTATTGTTCATGATTTACCCACATTAGAGGATGAGGACGCAATTGCAAAACGGCTGCGTAAACCAGTCGTCAATGATGACGAAGAAAGCCTGAAACACCGACATTCAAGGAAGCGACTTTCTGGCCTCGTTCATTCCTTTATTAGAAAAGAGAATTTTTTCCTCAATACGGCAGACGGGAAACTTCCCCTTAGAGATTTCTTCATAAAAGTTAACGATAGCAAAGATTTGAGTACATATTCAGATGAACCGCGCATTTTTTTCGGGAAGGCATGGCTTAACCGTAAGGATAATTACTATCTTGTACGTTTTGATAGTGAAATGCGGGCAGGGGAATTAAGGTGCAAACCAACTTTTTTCATCCCCGCCAGACTTGTTGATAGCTCAGAATACAAAAGAACGTCAAGGGAAACTTTAGATAAACTATCATTGGCATCAAGACCGCTTTATCTATTTATTTTCAGTGAGTTACCTCCTGTAAGAAGTAATGCTGGTGATTATATAAATTTCAAACTAGACGATTTGAATTACTTATATTACCTACCGTGGGGGAAAAATTATAACGGGTGAAGTTCTTTTGAGGGGCATAGTTGGTTTATGAATAGTATCTTGATTCACTTATGAGAACTTTATTTTTTCTTATCGATACTGAACAGTAATGTAACATTGCTCTATCCATTTTGGAAGGAGGGGATATAATCCCTAAAACAGGTATATTTGCCTTACTACCAACATAAAATAAGATTATTTTAAATAAAATCATACTTTTAAAATGGATTGTCTACTAAGCAATCTGTACCTTAAACCACAGTTCACAAAAGGGTATTGGGTGGTTTATGACTCTGCATGAAAAATTTGTAAGCGGCGATGCGCATTATTCTCCCTTAACGTTTCCTGGGGTAGGAACACTACATTCTGGCGTGCGATCAGAAGGCAGTATTACTCTGCCACATGATTCAGATTTTGCCATGTTGCGCAATGCATTACTGAGAACACAGCGGGTAGTTGTTCCTTGTATGAGTAAACTCAAGGCATACGGCACAATTGAGGCGATCGCCAATGGCAAAACATGCCCTTAGCTTGTTTCTGAAAATAATGCTGTTTTCTGTGGTTATGCTGATTGTCGCGAAGGTGATTCCTTACGACGGTTTAGTCAGTTCAATCATCGGTCTTTTTGATTTCCACAGCGCCCGTCGTTTTACTCGTTTCATACTCGGTGAACCCGATCCAGAAGTGTGGGAATCGTTACATATTTACTTCGCTATTCTGATCAATACCCTGATCAGTGTTCCTGCTATGAGCATGATGATCACCGCTTACAACGGCATGACACGCAAAGTTAATCCAGCCAACCTCTTTGGTGACTGGATTTTATCCACCCTGCGACGTCTGGCTAAGGTATTCGCGTTCACTTTCCTGTTCTGGGCACTATTCCGCTTTCTGCCTTACTCGTCTGTTTTTACTGATGGAGAAACATATCCTGCTTTCATTATTGCGGCTGCCGTGGCGTTCAATCTGCTGCTAACGACGGCTTGCTATTGGTTCATCATGAATAAAATCACCACCAAAAGAAGTTTGTAGAATGCCTGTTCCGGCTTATATGTTGCTTAAAGACGATGGCGGCGCAGGTATTAAGGGCGCTGTAGACGTTCAGTATTGTGTAAGGCGTATGATAAACCTATAAATCATTAAAGATTTGAAGGAGTGCTGATGGATACAGTCGAAGAACTAAACGGAACATACTTCTATGCGGGGAAATTGAATCTTACCGCCGCTGAACTGTTTTTTATGGTTTTTATTTTCAACACCGCTGATCAATTCGGTATTAAAGACATTGTCGCAGCTTGTGCGCTGTATGCAGGTATAAACGATCAGAAGACGCGCACTAAACCCGGTACAGCGATTCAAGGGACTTCACGCCTTTCGAAAGGGATTAGAAAAGCATTCGGAAAACGGTTCTTTCCGTTCGGTATTAAACTTCCTACGTGGGTCGGTGGTTATACGCCGTGGACGGTAAAACGTAGAATGGTCAGAAGTATCGGAGCGTGGGTAGGTCGAACTATCCCGTTAGTTGGCGAGGTCGTTCTTTTGGTTGATGTTTCACAAATTACCTACAATTCGATCCGAGAATACAACACCATAGCGAGAGGCAACGATAAGTTATGGTAGACCCTATTGAACAACGAGTAATCGAAATGATCACTATTCGTAGTGGTTGTTACATATTCAGGAAAAAGAAATACGATACGTACACAGCAGAGTCAAGCATTCATTTTGATGTGCAGCTTGATCAGGATGATGTTGAAGAGTTGGTTGAAGAGTTTGCAAAGGAATTTGGCGTTGATATGTCTAATTTCCATCTTGAAGCCTACTACCCCGAAGTTAAGTTTTCATGGAATCTATTCAAAAAACCTGACCCTGTGGATGTTCCTGATTTCACGATTGACATGTTTATTCAATCGGCTAAGGCCGGGAAATGGTTGTTCGACTAATTGTGAGGAGCTTAATAAATGGCTGTACCTGTTCACCTAATTTTCAAAGATGATGGCGGATCGCAGATCGTGGGGTCGTGTGATGTTCACGGAAGAGATGGCAGCATAGAACTACGAAGTTTGCAGCACGGCGTAATTATCCCTACAGATCCCCTCACTGGTAAAGTCACGGGTTCCCGTCAACACTGCTCTTTTAACTTCACCAAAGAGATTGACAGTTCATCGCCGTATCTGTTTAAGGCTGTTGCGACAGGCCAGACGCTGAAAAGTGCTGAATTTAATTTCTATAGAATTAACTACAGTGGACAAGAGGAAATCTACTACATCATCACGTTAGAAAATGTGAGAGTGGTTCACTATAGCCCTGTTATGCACGACACGAGATCGGTGACCGGGACGGGTCACATGGAAGATATTTCCCTGAGTTATGAGAAAATCACGCACCTTTATAAAGACGGTAACATTCTTCACTCTGATTCCTGGAACGAGAAGTATGGCTGTCATTAACGATGTCGGGCAAGAGGTGGAATACTGTACTATACGGATGCTGCCCTATGGCCTGATTATCATTAGGTCTACTGGCTAAAAGAGACCCCTCGTGCTGGATAAGAGAAACCCGGCCGTCGGCGTTTTATCGGTTCAGCGTACGGAATGACAGAGTATGGGTGGATGGAATATAGCGGCGAGCGATTACCAACAAAAACCTACGTTATCGTTAAGATAACGTAGGTTCATTATTATTTAATTAAACCGTGATTCGCTGGCTTGCCAGCTATACGTACCATCGGCCATTAACGCATCGCCCAGCTCCTGATAATGGAAATCGTAAAACTCTGCGCTGGCGTCATAACCTGAGTAGTCTACAGCCGCAAGGCCAACGAACGCCCCGGTAAAGAATCCGCCATAGCTTTGCAGCACATAATCGTCGGAAAGAATGGCGGCATCTAATTTAACGGGGATTTCCGTGAAATTGACCCCATCAAAACTGTATTCATAGCTATACGTTTGTTTGCGAACTTTGCTGCGGAACCAGACGAACTCGGTCCCTTCGGGGATCTTGATGGCATCATCTTTCAAATATGACGTGTATTTCCCACGGTTATTTTCACCGACCTCAATGACTGAGCCATTAATCTCATTCCAGGTGATGAACACAAAACTCCAGTGGCGATCGTTGTAGTAATTCGTTAATCCTGCCATCTGTTGATAATTGAACGGATTAAATTTCACTTTAACCTGGGCATCAAAATAGAAGGCTTGCCAGCGTCGGGCAATAAGCGACAGGTTATGCGTATTGGCTAATGAACCCTGGCCGATTAACGTCAGCTTGCCATCGCCGGTGGTCCCCATTTTTTCTGTGAATGGAACCCGCAGCGTATTCCAGTTAGGATCGAGCGTTGCTGTTTTAAACGCATCGTACTGGCTATGGTCTTTAGCACTTTCGGTGTAAATGGCATCGGTTGGCCCTTCGACAAAGGTTTTTCCGCCGTGGCCCCCTTCGATACGCGGCCAGCCGTCGGCATCCCAATACACTTTCTGGATCGCGGTTTCTCTGCCCAGAGTTGACCAGCCACGCGGATCATAGGCCGACTCACCTGGACGATTCCACGGACGGGCGCAGAGCGAGGCATAATACCATTCACCTTTGGGGGTGGAGACCAAAGCGCCATGCCCCTGCTTCTGGATGTAGCTGTCCGGGGTATCGACGTTCGTTAAGAAGACTTCCCCTGGCTCGGTTTCAAAGCTGTTGGCCTCTAAGGTTCTGGAGCGTGCAACAACCTCCTGGTGGGTAAAGACGGTCCCCCCCTGCGCGGCGAAAAGATAATAATAGCCGTTCAGTTTGTAGAGGTGTGGCCCCTCGACGAGTGCAACGGCGGTGCCCCGATAGATGGTCCGCGCGGTTGCCGGTTTTAATTTCAGTGTACTGGTATCAAGCTCAGTTAACGTGATGCCATCGAAGGGGTGATGGTACTCTCGATGGTCCCAGGTTTGCTGCACGATATATTTACGCCCGTCATCGTCATGGAAAAGCGAGGCATCAAAACCGACGCCATTCAGTTTGACAGGATCTGTCCACGGACCACGGATATCGGTCGCGGTGGTCAGATAGTTGGTCATGTCTTTAAAGGCGCCTTCGGTGATTTTCACATCGGTATACACTAACCAGAATTGGCCATCGGCATACGAGAGCGCTGGCGCCCAAATCCCACCTGATGAAGGATTGCCTTTCATATCTAAAAGGGTCGTCGTCGACAAGGGACTAGGGAGCAGATTCCAGTGTTGCAGGTCCTTTGACTCATGCAAACGAACGCCAGGGAACCACTCAAATGTCGAGTTGGCGATATAGTAGGTGTCCCCAACACGGATAATACTGGGATCCGCATTAAATCCGGGTAATACAGGGTTTTGAATAAGTGACATATCATTCTACCTTTTTAAAATTTCCAAATTTATATTTCTGAATTTTTATTAATTTTTAACTATACCCGGATCTCATCCAGCTGACGGTTGATCTCGGTGACATTTTTGTCTGAGATAGGATAGAGTTGAATAATGATCATCGAAATAGCGGCTAACACAATGGGCATCCACACCGCGGTCATAATGATTCCGTCGATCGCATTGGCACTTTGTTGCGCGCCGGTTTCGCTAAAGCCATAGGCGGCCAGTAACCAAAGTGGAATCGCGCCGCCAATCGTGAAACCAATCTTGAAGAACAGTCCCATAATCGCATTAATGATTGCGGCATTGCGTTTGCCTGATTTTAATTCGCCATAGGCAATCACTTCTGGAACAAGCGCCCACATGAAGCCAGTCGCCGAGGTTAAGCCCCATTGTTTAATGAAGGTTGCGACGTAAGCAAGCCACAGGGCATCGTGCATGCCTTCGCGTGACCACAAGTAGGTCAGTAATTCACCCACAATAAACATGCCAAGGAAAAGATGGAAGAAGCCTTTTTTACCGAAGATTTTCTTCAGTCTGGACCAGAAAATAGGGAAGATGATGCCGGGAATTGAGGCGACAAGACCAATCGCTCCCATCCATTCAGAATGACCGACAACAAACTGATTGAAAAAGCCATTTACCGTGTTCATGAAAAACATGAAGGTAAAAGCTAACATGAAAAAGAATCCGAGAATGACAAGCGGCCGGTTATTTTTGAGTTCAAGGAATAAATCTGTCGCTTTTACGTTAGCCGTCTGTTCTGCCGTCGCAACCACACGCTCTTTGGTGAATTTATAGCAGAAGAAAAGTGCCGCTGCGCCGATTAACATATAAATTGAGTAAACGCCAAACCACGCATAGTTAGCCGACGGGTCGGTATAGTTACCCATATTCAGCTGAAGGCCAAAAAAACCCGTATCCTTGAGGCTGCGATCTTTGGGGGAGGCCATCTGCACAAACATCGGGAACAGGGTATAAACAAGCAGGTTGGCGCTGTTTGCCAGCATCATGCGGGTACTGGTCAGTTTATCAATCGACTCAGGATCTCTCGTCAATGATGCATTAAGCGAACCATAAGGAATATTCACCAATGAATAAACTAAATCCAGCGCCAGATAAATGATAAACGCAAATGGAACCGAACCTCTTATTCCGGGAATAGGCGCAAAAAGCAACGCGGAAAGAATCACGAGGGGAATGCCCGCTCTTAAAAGCCAGGGACGATATTTGCCCGCACTTGAACTTCTTTTGTCAACATAGGTGCCGACCATCGGATCCCAGAAAACATTAACGATGCGCACAAACAGAAATATAAACCCCGCCGTCGCGGTGCTGATGGTATTTACCGTCAACATGTGAAGAGCAAGAAAACCGCCTATCGTACCAAAAACAAGGTTTTGCGCAAAATCACCCATCCCATAACCAATGCGTTCCCCACGAGTTAATTTATGATATTCATCATGCCGACTTTGCATTATGTTTTTGCTCATTCTAATCAAGTCTCCGGTTTCTTTTGAGAATGTGAAACACTTTCTGACACAGATGACCTCCGGGAATCCATTACGATTTTACATTAAGTAATTATGTTTTTTTACTTCTGTGATCATCGAAACTCAGGCTCTCTCGAGGCCGCGTATCCCGCCTGTTGATGCGCCGCTGACAGGCAATATCTGCGGCAGGTAAATGTCCCCCGGCAACAGCTGATTTTTATTTTAGTGATTGTCACCTGAAACCCTCGGGAAGGGAAGGGGAAGTATGGTTATCAATGTATTTAATATATGACGTTATTATTTGCGAGATGGTTCACATTTGCGCATTTTCTTAATTGCCGAATGAAATAACGTAATTGAGCCACCTGCCAGGAAAATACAGGATAGGTCAAAATTATTTATTTCTCGCTTCCTGAATGACGGAGTTCATTATGCCAGTTTATTTCGAACAGCTTGACCGCATACGTTTTGAAGGGCTTTGTTGAATAAATCAGATTTCGGGTAAGTCTCCCCCGTAGCGGGTTGTGT
>OKPQ01000247.1_pt1 | contig 16741 bp, 15 predicted proteins | sample 1611121 | NCBI WGS metagenome assembly OKPQ01 (sample SAMN04436712, study PRJEB24849) | human gut metagenome | biome: human gut; feature: NICU; material: stool | host: Homo sapiens | place: USA: Saint Louis, MO | collected 2010-08-16 | reverse complement strand
CGCCAAACCGGCGGACGGGGCGCATCCGTTTATCGCCCGTCTGCTGCGCCCGGCCCAGGCGGCCGCCCAGCAGAGCGGGCTGCACCCGCACCTGATCCTCGCCCAGGCGGCGCTGGAGTCCGGCTGGGGCAAACGCGAAATACCGGCCGCCGACGGCAGCCCGAGCCATAACCTGTTCGGGATTAAAGCAACCGGCGACTGGCAGGGCAAAACCACCGAAATCACCACCACCGAATACATCAACGGTGTGAAGCAGAAGGTGAAAGCCGCCTTCCGCGTCTATGACTCCTATGAACATGCGCTGGCGGACTACGCGAAGCTGCTGACCCGCAACCCGCGCTATCGCGGCGTGGTGCAATCCGGCTCGCCGGAGCAGGGGGCGAAAGCGCTGCAGGCAGGCGGCTACGCCACCGATCCGGCCTACGCGAAAAAGCTGATCACCATTATTCAGAAGGTGAAAGGGGATATTCAGCAGGGAGTGAATGCCTATAAGCACGACCTCGATAAAATTTTTTAGAAAATTTTGTCATCACCGATGAAATAAGCAGAGCCATGAACATCTGGCCCGGAAATCAATGCCGGGTCCGCAATCAGGGAATATCCAGAGCGTATGAATAATCTTTTTAATTTAGCCAGAAACGGCATCAACGTGGCGCAGGCCGCCATCCGGGTTACCGGCGATAACCTGACCAATGGGATGTCCGGTACCTACAGCCGCCGCAGCCTGCTTATTGGGGAGCTTGGCGGGATGTCGACCCCGCAGGGCTTTTACGGATTCGGGGCGCGGGTTGGCGGGGTGGAGCGCGCCTATGATGCCTTCGCCAACAATCAGCTGCGGGATTCACTCTCCCAGTATGCGTCCCTGACCGGAAGGATGGAGCAGCTGGCGGATATCGACAACATGCTGGGCGACGAAGCAGATAACGTCGACGTTTCGCTGAATAAGCTGTTTAAGGATATGGCGACGCTGAGCGGTGCCCCGGAAGACGGTCCGGCACGTGCGGCGGTGTTTACCTCTCTTGAGGTGTTGGCCAATCGTTATAACGCCAGCGCCAAACGTCTGACGGGGCTGGAAAAGAGCACCAATACCCAGATTGAGCGCAGCACCAACGAGATTAACAGCTTTACCGAGCAACTGGCGCAGCTGAATAAGCAACTGGAGCGCCTGCAGGGGAATGGTGCGCCGCCTGCCGATCTACTGGACCAGCGCGATGCGCTGCTGGAGGGGCTGAGCGAGCAGCTTGGCATCACGGTGTCCGAAGATCAGACCTCTGGTCGCGTCACGGTGACGCTGTCAGACGGACGCCCGCTGGTCTCCGGCGATACCGCCTACAAATTGCAGACCTCACCGTCGGATGCCGACCCGAATAAAACCATCGTCTCCTACGTGGATGCCAACGGTAAGGCGTCACCGCTGGATGAAAACAGCATCACCAAAGGTCGCCTCGCCGGACTGTTCAAGTTCCGTAACGAAGACCTGACCGTTGCGCGTCAGGAGCTGGACCAGATCGCCTTTATGATGGCGCACCGGATGAACGAGCAGAACCGCGCCGGGTTTACGCCAGACGGCAACCCGGGTGGGGACCTGTTCTCACTGCCGGATATCAAGGCCATTGCCAATGCGAAGAACGCAGGTACGGGTGTGCTGGATCCGATCGCGGTTGTGAATTTCAGAGAGGTGAAATCTGAGAATTACGACATCAGTTTCGATGGGACAGACTGGGTCGTTAAAGGTGCGGATGGTCGTACCGTCCCCGCGACCATCGCTGGTGGCAAACTCAGCTTTGACGGTATCGAGATTACATTACCGGCAGCGGGGAATGCCGTTGCCGGAGATAAATTCACCCTCAACCCAATGGCCGGTGCTGCGGAAGGTATCAGCCGTAAGATTACCAGCGCACAGGAATTTGCCGCCTCCGACAGCGCGACGGGTGGGCCGGGGAATAACAAAAACCTCGAAGAGATGCTGAAGATCCAGAAAGAGGCGCTGATCGGCAATGACACCCTCAGTGCGGCTTATGCCAGCCTGACGGGGAAAATTGGTGAGAGCGCGCGTGAAGTTAAAGCCTACGCGACCAGCGCAGAAACCGATTTACGCACCAAATATGACACCAAGCAGGCCCTCTCCGGGGTGAATATGGATGAGGAGTACATCAATCTGGGTATGTTTGACCAATATTACAAGGCGAATGCGCAGCTGCTGAAAACCGCCACCGACATGTTTGATACCCTGCTGACCATCCGCTAAGGAAAAGAGAATGCGAATTAGCACGCTGTATATGTATAAGCAGAGCGCGGAGTCGATGACAAAGCGCATGAGTCAAAGTAACGAGGTTTATCTGCGCATGTCGGCGGGGAAAACCCTGTTAAAGGCCTCCGATAACCCGACTGCCGCCACCGACGCGGTGAAGCATCAGGACGCGCTGGCGCAGCTGGAGATGTACAGCGGCGTGCGCTCCCGCGTACGCGGTGCGCTGGAATATCAGGACAATATTCTTAATGGTGTTGGCAACCTGATGACTACTACCCTGAAGGAGAAAATGGTGGCTGCAGGATCAGACGCCTACTCTGACGAGGATCGCCGGGCGCTTGGCAAAGAGATTGATCGCATACGAGCCAACCTGCTGGATCTCGCCAACAGCCGCGATTCCGCCGGTCGCTATATCTTCAGTGGTTTTAATACCGATACGCCAGCCTTTGATGAGAACGGCGATTATCAGGGCGGAAATGAAGCGCGTCAGCAGACGGTGGCAGACGGTACCACGATGCAAACCGGCCATCTGGGTGATGAAATCTTTGGTGATATTTTTGCCCTTCTCGACGATGCCGTGGCGGAACTCACCAACGATCCGATCGACTACGACGCGATGCGTGCCGCCCTCGAAGCCGCCAGCAAAGGTATCGATGCGGGTATTGACCGTCTGGGTAAGGCGCAGGCCGAGCTCGGCACTAACCTGCAGCAGCTTGACGCCCTGGATTTGACCGGCAACGTGCTGATCAACGACACCATTGTGAAAGTGCAGGACGCCATCGGCGCCGACACCAGCGTGCTGGTATCGCTGGTATCGGAATCGCAGATGTCGGAACTGGCCTTTAATGCCTCGATGTTCGTTTACAAGAATATGCAGAAGATGAATCTGTTTAATCAGTAATTCGAACTGTCTTTTTAATTATTTCAGACGCTACCGCGTACGGCATGCCCGTGCGCGGAGGGTGGAAAATTATGTTAGCCAAACTCAAAATTTACAGCACCGTCACGCTGATTATCGGCCTGTTCGCGGTGATGCTTTTCGGCGTGACGGCCTATGCCGTGTTTAATGCTGTCTCCAGTAATCAGAATTTCAAACGTATTGTCGTGGCTGCTGAGAATAGCGACCAGATGCGCGACGCGGCCTACAACATCAGCGCGGTCATGGCGAACACCAACGGCCTGATGCTGCAGGCGGCGCTGGGCAACCCGGTCTCGCAGAATGTTGCCAGCCATACGCTCAACGTGGTGAAAACCGCCCGCCGTAATATGGATGACTTTATGGCCTCACCGTTTAATACGGAGGAGGAGCGTCGCCTGGCCGCGGAGGTCAATGCGGCGTTTAACGAGGTCTATAAAGTGGCGGAAGTGAAGCTCGGCTATGTGCAAAACCCGGCGGGGTATAGCGGCTCTCTGGAGCATGATATGGAGCTTCGCACCCAGCTGCGTAACAAGGTAGAGCAGTACACGGATGCCAGCGCGCGCGTCAGTGAAGAGATTACTCTGGCGTCAGCGCGCGATTACCAGATTATGCTGGGCGTCGGTCTGGTGGTGGTGCTAGTGGCGGTGGCGCTGCTGTTTGTGATCCGCTTCTGGCTGCGTCAGACCCTGGTTCAGCGTATGGCGATGACTGTCGATGTGCTTAAGCGTATCGCCGACGGCGATCTGAGCAAGGAGATTGAGGCTGGCAGCGAGAATGAAATCGGCAATATGCTCCGTGAGCTTGAGCAGATGCGCACCTCGCTGGCCGCGACCGTCTCCGGCATTCGTGAAAGCGTGTCGCGTATTCACAGCAACGCGCAGGAAATTGCCCACGGCAATAACGATCTCTCGTCCCGCACTGAAGAGCAGGCGGCGGCGCTGCAGGAGACGGCGGCCAGCATGGAGCAGATCAAAACCACCGTACGACAGAATGCCGACAACGCCCACGCGGCGCGTGAACTGGCGGAAAGCGCCAGCACCAATGCCCATAACGGCGGGGAAGTGATGCAGAACCTGGAGCAGATCATGGCCCAGATCACCACCAGCTCGCGTCAGATTGCCGATATCAACGGCGTGATCGACAGCATTGCCAACCAGACCAACATCCTCGCCCTGAACGCGGCGGTGGAAGCGGCGCGCGCCGGTGAGCAGGGACGCGGGTTTGCGGTGGTGGCCGAAGAGGTGCGTAACCTGGCCAAACGCAGCGCCGATGCGGCGAAAGAGATCAATCAGCTGATTAACACCAGCGTGAACAATATTGATATCGGTTCGCGTCAGGTAGGGCAGGCCAGCCACGTCATGCAGGAGATTGTGACCTCCGTCGGGCAGGTGACCCAGATCATGGGCGAAATCACCTCCGCCTCGGACGAGCAGAGCGCGGGCATCAACCAGATCTCGCAGGCGGTGAACGAGATGGATCTGGTCACCCAGCAGAACGCAGCGATGGTGGAAGAGGCGGCGCTGGCGGCAAGCGAACTGGAAGCGCAGTCAGACGCGCTGGAGAAACTGGTGGCGCAATTTCGTCTTAACCAGGAGAGCCGTCAGGTAAACGTCACGCCTGCGCCTGAAAAAATATCGCGCCAAAAAGAACCCGATCTGGCCCAGTGGGAAACTTTTTAATTCTGTGAATTAAGGTCATTCATAACGACATATTTCCGCGATGCGTGAAAATTCACGCGAAGTAACAGAATGCGCATTTTTATAAAGGCTTATCGCACTATTTGAATGCGCCATTTCACCGGATAATTCTCGCAGAGAATAGTGGGTGGAATGTAATCGTGGATGGTATTTATACGGCCGAAGGGCTGGAAGATAAATCGGTAGTCTGGTCTAAATATCACTATCTGGTGCGGCAGGAAGCAATGCGTTTACATAAGCGGCTTCCTGCCAGCGTCGAGCTGGATGATTTAATTCAGGCAGGATCGATTGGTTTTTTAAGTGCGGTCGACAGTTTCGACCCGAAAAAAGGGGTAACGCTCACGGCATGGATCACCCAGCGGGTGAAATGGGCATTATTAGATGAGCTGAGAGAAAGCGACTGGGTTCCGCGACGGGTTCGTACCCATACGCGGGAAATTGTCGCGATTATTCAGCAAATCGAACAGGAAAAAGGCGGTGAAGCCACCGAAGCTGAAATTGCCGAACGCATGGGCGTATCGCTGCAGGAATTTCAGCAGATGCTGGCGGATAATAATATCAGCCAGATGTACTCGGTTGATGAGCTGCAGGAGAATTATGCCGACAGCTGGGAAATGAACGATGATGAAAATGAATCGCTTAATCCGCTGAATGACACGGTGCGCCAGAATCTTTTAGAGCGAATAACGGAACATATTCAGTTCATACCGGAAAGAGAGCAGGTACTGTTGCAGCTCTATTATCTTCAGGATTTGAACATGAAAGAGATTGGCCTGGTGTTGGGCATCACGGAAACACGCGTGAGTCAGCTCCACAGCTTGGCAGTTAAAAGGTTAAGAAGTCGTATGGAATCGGATTGCAGATAAATACAGGCTCTTAACATTTATACGGTTAACACCGGTGAAGCAGCAGGATTAATCATTAAAATCAAGGTTTAATAACGTTTAACAATGCTTCATTAACTTTTTAAATCAACACGTTAACAGTAATCGGGGGATTTGGAGAAATTTCTGTCGCTTGTTCGGAAAATACTTAGTGTTTATGATTTTGCCAGTTTTGTGATGCAGCCTCCTTTGGCATTGAGAAGTACGAAAAGCATTTACTGAGGAAGAATGACTTACCTTAGTGAATATCAATACAAAAAGACTCTCTGCATCAGTTCGGAAACGTTATCTATCTAAACTGACATGCCAGCGATTGGCAGAATAACATTGGGAGTTTTCGCCTGTGTCTAATTTCGACGAGTACCTGCAAAATATTCATGATATCAACCTGTCCTATTTGCTGCTGGCCCAGCAGCTGATTCGTCAGGATAAATTTGCGGCGGGTTTTCGCCTGGGGTTATCCGAAGGAACCATTGATAACCTGAAAGAACTTTCGCTGCCGCAATTAATGAAGCTGGCGACGACCAATCAGCTTATTTGTCGTCTGCGCGTGGATGATGAAGTGGTTATTGAAAATCTGACCAAGGATTCACGCATTGAAGCCCTGCAGCAGATCCATACCGGCATTATTTTGTCGACCAATCTTCTGAATGCCTTAAGCGAAGAAGATGCAGTGACGGCGGAGGAGGCATAATCATGTGTGGTGAAAAAAGTCTGCTGCAGGAAATTGATGAAGTAAATATCGCCATGGGATTAATTTCTCTCGGGGCGAGAATGCAGGTGCTGGAATCAGAAACCTCCCTGAGCCGTCGCCGTCTGCTGCGTTTATATAAAGAATTACGCGGCTGTCCGCCGCCAAAAGGGATGCTGCCTTTTTCAGAAGACTGGTTTATGTCGTGGGAACAGAATATTCACTCGTCCATGTTCTACAACATTTACCTCTATTTGAAAAAGACCGAGCAGGGGCGCTCCATTGAAATGTTGATGAAGACCTATCGTCTTTATCTGGAGCAGTGCAGCACCTGTTCCGATGAAAAACCGGTACTGGGTCTGACCCGTGCCTGGACATTATTACGCTTTATCGACTGCGGCATTATTTCGCGTAAAGCCTGCAGCGTGTGTGGCGGCGGTTTTATCGTCACCACCGAATTTATTAAAAACCCATTTACCTGCAGCTTGTGCAGCCCGCCGTCGCGTGCGCTTAAAAAATCCCAGGTGAGCAATCCCGGCCTGCTGGGGGCGTTCGCCGCGCCGGAGATCCTCACGGCGTAAATCCTGACGGGCGGCTGTGCGCAAGATGGCGTTTACCTGATGCCGGGAAAACCGGCATCGGTCAAGTAAGGAAAAGGAGAGAGTGTGTTAGTTATTGTTGGCTATCTTGTTGTCATATCGACCGTTTTTGGTGGTTTTCTCTTATCCGGCGGTAACCTGATGGCGCTGTTTCAGCCGCTGGAGCTGTTGATCATCGGTGGGGCCGGGGTCGGGGCGTTTATCGTTGGCAATAACATCAAATCCCTGAAAGCGACGGGCAAAGCGCTGGTCAAAATCTTTATGGGCAAGCGCTACAACAAAGCGGTCTACATGGACCTGATGGCGCTGATGTTCCTGCTGCTCTCCCAGAGCCGCGTGCACGGGCTGATGTCGCTGGAAAAGGACATTGAAGCCCCGCAGAACAGCGATATTTTTAGCGCCTATCCCCGCCTGATGAGCGACCCAATGCTCGCCAACTTTATCCTCGATTACTTCCGCCTGATGATTGGCGGCAGCATGAACTCCCATGAAATCGAAGCCCTGATGGATGAAGAGATCGAGACCTGCGAAGAGGAGCTGGAAGTGCCAGCCCATAGCCTCAATACGGTGGGCGATGCGTTTCCGGCGTTCGGCATTGTGGCGGCGGTGATGGGGGTGGTGAACGCCCTGGGGTCGGCGGATCGTCCCGCGGCGGAGCTGGGCGTCCTGATTGGCCACGCGCTGGTAGGGACCTTCCTCGGGATCCTTATCGCCTATGGTTTCGTGCTACCGCTGGCCACCCTGCTGCGCCAGAAGAGTTCCGATCAGGTCAAAATCCTGCAGTGCATCAAGGTGACGCTGCTCTCCAGTCTCAACGGCTATGCCCCGCAAATTGCCGTGGAATTTGGCCGTAAAACCATCTTTACCAGCGAACGTCCGTCGTTCGAAGAGCTGGAAGAGCACGTCCGCGAAGTGAAGTCCAACGCCACGCTGAAAACCAAAACTTCGGACAGCGCCGCATGAAGAACGTCACGCCTGTCATCATTTCCCGTAAGCGCAAAAAGAAAAAGCATGCGCACCACGGCGGCACATGGAAGATTGCCTATGCCGACTTTATGACCGCCATGATGGCCTTTTTCCTGGTGATGTGGCTGCTGTCGCAGTCCACGGACATGGAGAGGGAGCTGATAGCCGACTACTTCCGCATGCCGCTGAAGCCGTCGATGGCGAACGGCGATAAAACCAGCCTCAGCGACAGCGTCATCCCCGGCGGCGGGGATGACATCATCAAGCGTCAGGGCGAAGTGTTTAAAGGACAGCTTAGCCAGATCGATAAGCACAAGCGCGTCGAGAGCCTGAAGCAGGCAAAAGAGAAGCTGCAGAAGATGATCGAAACCGATCCGCGGCTCAATAACTTTAAATCCAACATCCTGCTCAACCTTACCAATGACGGGCTGCTGATCCAGATCACCGACTCCCAGGACCGCCCCATGTTCCGTGTCGGGAGCGAGCTACCGGAATCCTACATGAACGGCATTCTGCAGGCGCTGGTGCCGCTGCTGCAGGAGCTGCCCAACGCGCTGAGCCTGACGGGCCATACCGACTCCCTGCCGTATGCCGGGGGCGAGGGCGGTTACAGCAACTGGGAGCTGTCCGCCGGTCGTGCCAACGCCGCGCGTCGGGTGCTGGTCAGGGCCGGGCTCAGCGATGAGCGTTTTCTGCGCGTGATCGGCACCGCCAGCCGGATGCCGCTGGAGAACACCCCGCCTGAGAGCGCGGTGAACCGCCGCATCAGCATTCTGGTCCTCAGCCGCTCGAAAGAGCAGGAGATCCGTCTGGAAGATACCCAGGCCCAGCGTGCAGAGAGCGTGCTGAGCGACATTAATCTGCAAAACGTGCAGGGCTATACCGATGGACATGAATGATTTTTCGCAGATCTTTTTTACTGAGGCAGAAGAGCTGCTGGCCGACATGGAGCAGCATCTGCTGCAGCTTGACGTGGTGGCGCCGGACCAGGAGCAGCTGAATGCCATCTTCCGGGCGGCACACTCCCTGAAAGGGGGCGCAGCCACCTTCGGTTTTACCGCCTTACAGGAGACCACCCACCTGCTGGAGAACCTCCTCGACCAGGCGCGGGCAGGGGAGAGGACGCTCAGTCGCTCGATCATCAACCTTTTTCTGGAATGTAAGGACATTATGCAAGCGCAGCTGGAAGCCTATCAGGCTTCGCAGGAGCCTGATGACGCTCAATTTCGCTATATCTGTGAAGCCCTCAGAGAGATAGCCCTTGAAGGAAAACCGCCCGCACCTGAGCCCGCGCCCGTGCCAGCCAGCACGGTCGGGGAGAAGGAAGCCACGCTGGTCGTGACCCTGCGCAACGTTGACGCGCGCGAGCAGACGATGCTGCGTGACGAACTGAGCAATATGGGGACGATTTCAGACGTGCAGACCTCGTCTGACGGCATGACGGTGACGCTACAGACCACCGCCTCGGCGGACGATATCACCGCCGTGCTCTGCTTTGTGCTCGACAGCAAGCAGATTGAGGTCCGGCCCGCAGCGCCTGCAGTGGCACCAGCGCCCGCTGCGCCACCCGAGACCGTTGCCAAAAAAGCGCCACCGGCGCCGCGGGCGGCCAGTCAGGAGTCCGGCAGCATTCGCGTGGCGGTGAGTAAAGTGGACCAGATCATCAACCAGGTGGGCGAGCTTATCATCACCCAGGCGATGCTCTCCCAGCTCTCACGGACTCTTGATCCGGCCAGCTACGATCTGCTGTCCGGTTGCGTGGCGCAGATGGAGCGCAACACCCGCGAGCTGCAGGAGTCGGTGATGTCCATCCGTATGATGCCGATGGACTACGTCTTCAGCCGCTTCCCGCGGCTGGTGCATGACCTGGGCGCTCGCCTGAATAAAGAGGTCGAGCTGACCCTGAAAGGCGGCTCTGCCGAGCTGGATAAGAGCCTGATCGAGCGCATTATCGACCCGCTGACCCACCTGGTGCGTAACAGTCTGGACCACGGCATTGAAGAAAAAGAGGTGCGCGTCGCAAAAGGCAAACCGGTCACCGGCAACCTGACGCTCTCGGCCGAACACCACGGCGGCAATATCGTGATTGAAGTGAGCGACGACGGGGCCGGGCTGAACCGGGAGAAGATCCTCGCCAAAGCCCGTTCCCAGGGGATGACCATCAGCGACACCATGAGCGACGACGACGTCTGGATGCTGATCTTCGCCGCCGGTTTCTCCACCGCCGAGAGCGTGACGGACGTCTCCGGGCGCGGCGTCGGCATGGACGTGGTGCGACGCAATATTCTGGCGATGGGCGGCCACGTGGACGTGCTCTCCACGCCGGGAGCCGGCACCACCATCCGCATTATCCTGCCGCTGACCCTGGCCATCCTTGACGGCATGCTGGTCAAGGTGGGGGAGGAGATTTACGTCCTGCCGCTTGGCGCGGTGATGGAATCGCTGAGGCCGACCGACGAGATGCTGTGCCGCTTCGTCGGCGAAGAGCGCCTGCTGCAGGTGCGCGGCGAATACCTGCCGCTGGTGCTGCTGCGCCAGCGTCTCTCGGTGGCGGGCGAGGCCCCGGCCGACGATGGCATTGTGGTCATCGTACAAAGCGCGGGTTGCCGCTACGCGCTGTGGGTCGACCAGCTTATCGGCCAGCAGCAGGTGGTGGTCAAGAACCTTGAACATAACTACCGCAAAGTGCCTGGCGTCTCCGCAGCGACCATCCTTGGGGATGGCAGCGTGGCGCTGATCCTTGATGTGGTTGAGCTCTCAACGCTCAACGCTCCACAACCCCAGAGGGAGGGGGTAAACGCATGACCGTAGCAACCGCGAGTAAACCCGCCGCACCCGACGCCATCGCGCAGGAGTACCTGGTATTCCGCCTGGGCGATGAAGAGTACGGCATTGATATCCTTAAAGTGCAGGAGATCCGCGGCTGCGATCGCCTGACGCGTATTCCGAACGCGCCGAACTTTATCACCGGCGTGACCAACCTGCGCGGCGTGATTGTGCCGATTGTCGATCTGCGCGTGCGCTTTGAACTGCCCGACCCGACGCAGGACGACAGCACGGTGGTGATTGTCCTCAATCTCAATGACCGCGTGGTGGGCATTGTGGTGGACGGCGTGGTGGACGTGCTGTCAATGGACGTGGATAAGATCAAACCGACCCCGGACGTGGCCTCGGTGCTCTCCGGGCGCTACCTGCTGGGGCTCGGGGTGCTCGACAGTCGAATGATTATTCTGGTGAATATTGAAATGCTGCTGAGCCGCGAGGAGCTGGCGCTGGTGGATGCGGTGGCGTCGTCGCACAGCGAGGCCCACTGCCTCGTGTAGCCCTATTGCGAACACACATCAGCGGCAGAGGTTGCCGCTGATTCATAAGTCGCTATTATGAATGTCCGAGTTTCCAGAAAGCGCTAAGGATTGCCAGAAAAATGCCCGTCAATTTCGACCTCAACGATCTTTACGCCTTCCGGGCCCTGGTGGAGTACGGTAACTTTCGCATCGCCGCGGAGTCTATCTGCCTCTCCCAGTCCGCCTTAAGCCGCCGCATTGAGAAGCTGGAGGCGGCCGTCGGCGCGAAGCTGTTCGACAGAACCACCCGGCGCGTAACGCTGACCCTCTTCGGGCAAACCTTTGCCGATCGCTGCGGGCAACTTCTGGAAAACGTGGAGTCGATGCTGGCGGATATCGACAGGGTGAGCGAGGAGCGCACCGGGCTTGTCACCGTCGCCACCGTGCCGTCGGCGGCCTGCCATTTTATGCCGGAGGTGATCCGTCAGTTTCACAGCCGCTATCCGCGCGTGCGCATCAGGCTTATCGACAGCAGCGCGGGCAACGTCATTGAGGCGGTGGCCAGCGGCCAGGCGGACTTTGGCATCTGCTTTGCCAGAAGCCTGCAGCCGGATATCACCTTTATGCCGCTGGTGGAGGATGTGTATGTCGCCGCGTGCCGTCGCGATCATCCGCTGGCGGGGCGCAAAAGCCTCACCTGGCAGGCGTTTTATCAGCAGGATTACATCAGCCTGGATATTACGTCGGGGAACCGCAATCTGCTCGATCAGATGCTCGGCCATATTAAGCCCGAGCGTCCGGGCATTTGCGAGACGCGCCACGTGACAACCATGCTGGGAATGGTCGAAGCGGGGATCGGCATTGCTGCCGTCCCCGCCATGTCAATGCCCCATGCTGAGCACGCTATTTTGACCTCTGTCCCGCTGACCGAGCCCGAAGTCAAACGCACTGTCGGGCTGATCCGGCGCAGCGGGCGGATTCAGTCGTGGATTGCCGCCGAGCTGGAAACCCTCATTACTGCCCGTTACCGCGCGGCGTAGCGACGGGGAGCATCCCGGTGGCGGTGATGGTCTCCTGCGCCTGCGGCGACGCGAGGTAATCCAGCAGGGCTTTCCCCGCGGCAGGGTGCTCCGCATGGGCGGTGACCGCTCCGGCAAAACGGGTGATGTACTGCAGGTTATCCGGCAGTTTGCCGACAAAGGTCACGCCGGGCTCGGGCAACAGCTCGCTGACCTGCTGGAACCCCACGGCGTATTTCCCTTTCGCCACCTCAGAGGCAACCGGGATCCGCTCCACCTTGTGCGCTTTTCCCGCCACCTGCGCGTCAATCCCCAGTTTTTTGAACAGCTGACTTTGCACATACCGGCCGCTGGCGCTGTCGGAGTAGGCGATAGTTCTGGCCGCAAGCAGGGTCTGTTTTAGCGCGCTGTTCGTGGCGATATCCGGCACGCGCGACCCGGCTTTTACCACCATGCCGATGGGCGAATCCGCCAGCTCCACGCGAGAATCCGCGTTGACCATCCGGTCTTTTGCCAGATGCGCCAGCGCATCGCCGACCATGATCACCACGTCCGCTTTTTCACCGCGTGCCAGCCGGTTGGGGATCGCCTGCGGCGTCTGTCCCATCGACGGCCCCGGGATCAGCACGATGTGGTCACCCGTCCGGGCTTCATACCCGGGGGCGAGTTTTTCCAGCGCGGCCTTAAAACCACCTGAAATCATGACCGTCACCTCCTGGGCCAGCGCGCCTGCGCTGGTGGCCAGCAATACCAGCCCGGTCAGTCCTGAACGTAAGAATGTGCGCATATTATCCTCGCTGAACTTGCAGGCTCATGGCGCTGCGACGGTAGAGATAAAGCGTTGCCAGCAGCGCACAAATCGCCGCGAAGCTCATCCAGTAGCCCGGTGAGGCTTTATCGCCGGTGTACTCAATCAGGGCCGTCGAAATGACCGGGGTAAAGCCGCCGAAGATCGCCGTGGCAAGGCTGTAGGCCAGTGAGAAACCGGCAACACGCACCTCGACCGGCATGATCTCCGTCAGCGCCGGGATCATCGCGCCGTTGTAGAGGCCATAAAGGAAGGAGAGCCACAGCAGCACGCTCAGCATCATGGAGAAGCTCGGGGCGCTCGCCAGCAGCGTCAGGGCTGGATAGCTGGTCGCCAGCGCCAGCAGGGTCATGGCAATCAGTACCGGTTTGCGGCCGAAGCGGTCCGACAGGGCACCGCCCACCGGCAGCCAGATAAAGTTCGAGATTGCCACCAGCAGCGTCACCAGCAGACTGTCTGAGGCACTGAGCATTAACACTTTTTTACCGAAGGTAGGCGCGTAGACGGTGATCAGGTAGAACGCGGTGGTGGTCATCGCCACCATCAGCATGCCCGCGACCACGACCGGCCAGTTCGCCAGCAGGGTGGTAAAGACCTGACGCATCGCCAGCGTGTGACGGCGCGCGCGGAACTCCTCGGTCTCTTCCAGCTTGCGGCGCAGGAAGAAGATAAACGGCACAATCAGACAGCCGAACAGGAACGGGATGCGCCAGCCCCATTCGCGAATGGCGCTCTCTTCCAGCACCGCGTTCAGCGCAAAGCCCATTGCGGCGGCCACCATAATTGCCACCTGCTGACTGCCGGATTGCCAGCTGGTAAAGAAGCCCTTGCGGCCCGGCGTGGCAATTTCAGCCAGATAGACCGACACCCCGCCAAGCTCCGCCCCGGCGGAAAAGCCTTGCAGCAGGCGTCCTACCAGCACCAGCAGCGGTGCCCACAGGCCGATACTTTCATAAGAGGGGATCAGCACAATCAGGAAGGTGCCGGCCGCCATAATCGACAGGGTGGTGATCAACCCTTTGCGACGGCCGACCTTGTCGATATAAGCCCCGAGGACAATTGCGCCGATGGGGCGCATTAAGAAGCCCGCGCCGAAGACGGCGAAGGTCATCATCAGCGAGGCGAATTCACTGCTCGCCGGGAAGAAGGTATGGGCGATATAGGTGGCGTAGAACCCGAACAGGAAGAAGTCGAATTGCTCGAGGAAATTGCCCGAGGTGACGCGAAGTATCGCGCCCGCTCGTGCACGAACGGTTGCAGGTGGGGTTGAGGAAATCATGGTCGTCTCCAGTTTATTATTGACGTGTTGTCCGTCTGTTTCTGAAAACTGGATCAGCGAGGGGCATTTTATAAGCGCAATAAACACATCATCTGATGCGTTTGCTGCATTAATCGGGATGGGTGCAGTGAGTGTTATTGATTTAACAATGACTTAACATTGTATTGATGATTTATTCACCTGACGCGGCTCACGCCGTCGGTTTTCTGTTTTGTGAACAGACGCAAGCCTGAAAAAGCCCGGCGGCGAGGCGCCAGCCGGGCTGATGCGACTCAGCGCTGTGAACAGCATTTGCACTGTTTATTCTGGATCTGCTGGAAGAAATCGTTGCCTTTGTCATCCACCAGGATAAACGCCGGGAAGTTTTCAACTTCGATTTTCCAGATGGCTTCCATGCCCAGCTCCGGATACGCGACGCATTCCAGACTCTTGATGCTGTTTTGCGCCAGCACCGCCGCCGGGCCACCGATGCTGCCCAGGTAGAAGCCGCCGTGTTTGTGACAGGCGTCGGTCACCTGCTGGCTGCGGTTACCTTTCGCCAGCATGATCATGCTCGCTCCGTGGGACTGCAGTAAATCGACATACGAGTCCATACGCCCTGCGGTGGTCGGGCCGAGTGAGCCGGAGGCGTAACCTTCCGGCGTTTTGGCCGGGCCTGCGTAGTAAATCGGATGATCCTTGACGTACTGCGGCAGTTCTTCGCCGTTGTCGAGCAGCTCTTTCAGCTTCGCGTGTGCAATGTCGCGCGCCACGATGATGGTGCCGTTCAGCGACAGGCGGGTAGAGACCGGGTGCGCGGAAAGCTGCGCCAGGATCTCGTTCATCGGCTTGTTCAGGTTGATGCTGACCACGTCGCCTTCGCCCTGCTGGCGCAGTGATTCAGGAATATACTGGCCCGGGTTGTGTTCCAGTTTTTCAATCCAGATCCCGTCGCGGTTGATTTTGGCCTTGATGTTGCGGTCTGCGGAGCAGGAGACGCCGATGCCGATTGGGCAGGAGGCACCGTGGCGCGGCAGGCGGATCACGCGGATATCGTGGGCGAAGTACTTACCGCCAAACTGCGCGCCGAGGCCGAGATTTTGCGCTTCCTGCAGCAGTTCCTGTTCGAGCTGCACGTCGCGGAATGCTTGTCCGTGTTCGTTCCCTTCGGTGGGCAGTCCATCGTAGTAGCGGGTGGAGGCCAGCTTGACGGTTTTCAGCGTCGCTTCCGCCGAGGTCCCGCCGATTACAAACGCGATATGGTACGGCGGGCAGGCTGCGGTACCGAGGGTACGCATTTTTTCCACCAGATAATTTTTCAGCTTCGCCGGGGTGATCAGCGCTTTGGTTTCCTGGTAGAGGTAGGTTTTGTTGGCCGAGCCGCCGCCTTTTGCCATGCAGAGGAATTTATATTCGTCGCCGTCGACGCTGTAGAGATCGATCTGTGCCGGCAGGTTGGTGCCGGTGTTGACCTCTTTCTACATATCCAGCGCGGCGTTCTGGGAGTAACGCAGGTTATCTTCGATGTAGGTGTTGTACACGCCCTGGCTCAGCGCGGCTTCATCCCCGCCGCCGGTCCAGACGCGCTGGCCCTTTTTACCCATGATGATTGCCGTGCCGGTATCCTGACAGGTTGGCAGCACGCCTTTGGCCGCGATTTCAGAGTTGCGCAGGAACTGCAGGGCAACGTATTTGTCGTTCTGGCTGGCTTCCGGGTCGTTGAGAATAGCGGCAACCTGCTTCTGGTGCGACGGGCGCAGCATAAAGGCCGCATCGTGGAATGCCTGCTGTGCCAGCAGGGTCAGCGCTTCAGGCTCGACCTTCAGGACCTCCTGACCGTCGAACTCGGCAACGGAGACGTGCTCTTTGGTCAACAGATAGTATTCGGTGTCGTCATGGGAAAGCGGGAAGGGGTTCTGATAAAAAAACGGTTTATTCGACATAGTATTGCTCCACAAAAATAAAACCGCCGGAGAAAACGTCCGGCGGTCAGGAATCAGAACATCATGGACATCCACGGATAACCAATCAGCAGCAGGGCCGCCAGGAAGATGGCACCGAAGATCGTGCCGAGGCGCCAGTAGTCTTTGGTTGGCAGGTAGCCGCTACCATAGTAAATCGGGCTTGGACCGGTACCGTACGGGGTGATGATCCCCATTACACCCAGCGAGGTCACCATCAGCAGAACGAAGACTTCCATATTCATCCCCGGAATGGTGGAAGCGATGGTCAGCATCGCTGGCAGCAGCGCCGTGGTATGCGCAGTGGTGCTGGCAAACAGGTAGTGCAGCAGATAGAACGCCAGCAGCAGCACGATGGTGGCAACGCCCGGCGAGATACCGCTCATCAGCAGACCGCCTTCTTT
>OKPQ01000232.1_pt1 | contig 17211 bp, 16 predicted proteins | sample 1611121 | NCBI WGS metagenome assembly OKPQ01 (sample SAMN04436712, study PRJEB24849) | human gut metagenome | biome: human gut; feature: NICU; material: stool | host: Homo sapiens | place: USA: Saint Louis, MO | collected 2010-08-16 | reverse complement strand
ATATCTGTTTGATAAGCTTGGGCTTAGCAAGCGGGATGCCAAAGAGCTGGTAGAGCTGTTTTTCGAAGAGATCCGTCGTGCTCTGGAAAATGGTGAGCAGGTAAAACTCTCCGGCTTTGGCAATTTTGATTTGCGAGACAAAAACCAACGTCCGGGTCGTAACCCGAAGACGGGGGAAGATATTCCCATTACAGCCCGCCGCGTGGTGACCTTCAGACCCGGCCAGAAGTTAAAAAGCCGTGTCGAAAACGCAACGCCCAAAGCAGAGTAATATGAACTAACTAAAAAGGCCGCCCATGCGGCCTTTTTTCTTTGCGCTCCCTGGCAAACCCGCCGTAAAATCAATGATATCTCTCGCAAATAAAACCGAATACATGCTTGATTACGCCCATCGCCAGCACCGTTCCGATCAACGTCGCCTGCTTTTACTGGTGCTGCTGCTCATTGTCGCCGCAGGGATTAGCCTCTGCGCCGGTGACAGGTGGATAGGGCCTGAGAGCTGGTGGGGGCCAGACGGGCAACTCTTTGTCTGGCAAATTCGTCTGCCGCGCACCGTCGCGGTGATGCTGGTGGGGGCCGCGCTGGCGCTGGGCGGCACCATTATGCAGGCGTTATTTGATAACCCGCTGGCGGAACCGGGGCTGCTCGGCGTCTCGAACGGGGCTGGCGTGGTGCTGATTGTGGAAGTGATGCTGGGTGGGGGAGAACTCTCCGTGTGGAGTATTAGCCTGAGCGCCATTCTCGGCGCATTACTGATCACGGTCATCCTGCTTCGCTTCGCCAGGCGGCACTTATCAATCAGCCGTCTGCTGCTTGCCGGCGTGGCGCTCGGGATCATCTGCAGCGCGCTGATGACCTGGGCCGTCTACTTCTCAACCTCCTTTGACCTGCGACAGCTCATGTACTGGATGATGGGCGGCTTTGGCGGCGTTGACTGGCACCAGGGCTGGCTTATGGCGCTGCTGGTCCCGGTTATTGTGTGGGTTGCCCTGCAGGCGCAGCCGCTGAATATGCTCGCGCTGGGTGAAACCTCTGCCCGCCAGCTCGGTATGCCGATTGGGTTCTGGCGTAATGTGCTGGTCATTGCCATTGGCTGGCTGGTCGGCGTCAGCGTCGCCCTCGCGGGGGCAATTGGTTTTATTGGGCTGGTGATCCCGCACATGCTACGCCTGTGTGGCCTCACTGACCATCGAACCTTGCTTCCGGCCTCGGCTGTTGCCGGAGCCGTCACGCTGCTGGTGGCCGATATCATCGCCCGGCTTGCCCTGACAGCCGCAGAGTTGCCCATTGGCGTGGTGACCGCCACGCTGGGCGCGCCGGTCTTTATCTGGCTACTATTAAAAGCTGGACGTTAAATCACGATACCCGTAAGACAACCTGAGGGAATGCTATGCAGTCAGATATCCTGAATACTGAAGTGACCACCATTGATGGCGATAACACCACGCTGGAAGGCTACAAAGGCAACGTGTTGCTTATCGTCAACGTGGCATCCAAATGTGGCCTGACGCCGCAGTACGAGCAGCTGGAGAACATTCAGAAGGCCTGGGAGAAGGACGGTTTCACCGTGCTGGGGTTCCCGTGCAACCAGTTCCTGGGCCAGGAGCCGGGCAGCGAAGAGGAGATCAAGACGTTTTGTAGCACCACCTACGGCGTCACGTTCCCGCTGTTCAGCAAAATTGATGTCAACGGTGAGCATCGTCATCCGCTGTACGCGAAGCTGATCGCTGCCGCACCGAAAGCCGTTGCGCCGGAAGGAAGTGGTTTTTATGAACGCATGGCCAGCAAAGGCCGCGCGCCGCTCTACCCGGATGACATTCTGTGGAACTTCGAAAAATTCCTGATTGGTCGTGATGGCCAGGTGGTGCAACGTTTTTCACCGGATATGACGCCTGAGGATCCGATTGTGATGGAATCTATCAAGCTGGCGCTGGCGAAATAATGTCACTGCTGATGCAGCTCACGGACGTTGCCGAAAAGGGACGTCTGGCGCCGATAACCGGTACCGTCAATGCGGGTGAAATTCTGCATCTTGTCGGGCCAAACGGCGCGGGGAAGAGCACGTTGCTGGCGCGGATGGCAGGCCTGGTCGGTGGTGAAGGGCAGGTAACGCTGCTGGGGCATCCCCTTACCGACTGGACGCCAGTCTCGCTGGCGCACCGGCGCAGTTACCTTGTGCAGCAGCAGACACCGCCCTTTGCGATGCCTGTCTGGCATTACCTGACGCTGCATCTGCATGATAAACACCATACGGCGCTGCTGACGGACGTGGCTGCCGCCCTGGGGCTGGAAGATAAACTGGCTCGTCATGCCAGCCAGCTTTCGGGCGGAGAGTGGCAGCGGGTGCGTCTGGCGGCCGCAATCGTGCAGATCCACCCGGCCGGTAATCCTCACGGGCGGCTGCTGCTGCTTGATGAACCGATGAGCGGTCTGGATGTGGCGCAGCAGGCGGCACTGGATACGCTGCTAAGCACCCTGAGCCGAAAAGGCATCGCCGTGGTAATGAGCAGTCATGACCTCAACCATACCCTGCGTCATGCCCACCGGGTATGGTTGCTGTCGAAGGGAAACCTGATCGCCAGCGGTACGCGGGATCAGGTTCTCACGCCACCTAATCTTGCCCGCGCGTACAATATGGCGTTCCGCAGGCTGGACATAGAGGGACATAAGATGCTGATTTCTACCGGGCAGGAGTAACCGTTTCTTGCCTGTTCACACACTTGCACGCTAAATTACGAAAAGAACAAAAAAGCAGAGGATTCGTCTGAAATGCGATTCTGGTTTCTCCTGATGGCTGCACTCTTTCTTGCGGGATGCAGTAGCCATCGTGCTCCGCCGCCTAACCCACGGCTTTCAGATTCGATCACCGTCATCGCCAGCCTTAACGATCAGCTGAGCAACTGGCGCGGCACGCCTTATCGCTACGGCGGCATGAGCCGTGGCGGGGTGGATTGTTCCGGCTTTGTGCTGATGACGTTTCGCGATAAGTTTGATTTACAGCTGCCGCGCGAAACGCGTAAACAGGCTGAAATCGGTACGGAAATTGATAAAGACGATCTTCTGCCGGGGGATCTGGTTTTCTTCAAAACCGGGTCGGGTGAAAGCGGTCTCCATGTGGGGATATATGATACAGACAATCAGTTTATTCACGCATCGACCAGTCGTGGGGTGATGCGTTCTTCTCTGGATAATGTTTACTGGCGTAAAAGTTTTTGGCAGGCTCGACGTATTTAGTCGCCGCTGGACGCCTCTTATGACGGCAGGGTAACTAATAAATCATGCCATTTTTTCTCAAATAAGATGATTAAAGTTAAATTTACCTAAAATTAGCTTAGCCCGCATGTGTCTGTTTTATCTAAAACTGGCTATTATTCTACAACCAGGATAAGATTATTTTAGATTCAGGGATAAATCTGAAAATTAATACGGAACTAATGAAATTAATCTTATTAAAATCAAGACAGTGGAATTGTGTCAGCAATTGCTCCAGGATGTCCTCTCTCATCTTTAATGCGGGGCGAGTGCAATGATTATTACGCTAGATAATGCTTACCAGTCTGAACTGTTGCTTCAGCCTGCCCGTAATAGCGCAGGTGAGCTGAAAGGTTTAGACATTGTGGTTAACTTTACTGGCGTCGGCAGCGAAGTGAGGATCCCTACTGAACTCGTTATCCCGCGGCTTTCCGAGGCGGAAGAGTTAGCGCTGTTTAACGAAAAACTGCAATTGCTTGATACCTGTAAACTGTTTTTTATTCAGCATCAGTTAATTGCATGGATCAATATTACACCTGTAATTGTTGAGTTTTTATTAAGTAATGGAAACGCTGTTTCAATTCTTGAGCGCTATCCGTTTCTGGAGTTTACTGTTAATGAGAATTATCCAGGTTTAAATAACGGAAAGGACGATCTGCAGCTGGCAAGAATGGCGATCCATTTCCCGTTGGTCCTGGCAAACTTTGGCGCAGGCGCAGCATCGCTCAAAGCGGTCTATGATGGATTATTCAAACGGGTCATTCTCGATAAAGGATTCATTCAGCAGCGTGCTCAGGAACTCTCCTTTGAGCCCTTTATGCGCGCAATCCTCTGGCAAATCACGCCGCACTGTCAGTCGGTGATCGTCTCGGGCATTGACGATCACGCCCTGTTGCAGCGCGTCCTGTCCTTCAATTTTGGTGCCATGCAGGGGGCGCTGTGGCCTGCCGTCTCTGCTGAACACGTCACCACGCTGGTTCAGCAGCGATAACCCTTGCTTTCGCCCGTGTTTAAGACCGGGTAAACCCTCTACACTAAAAGCAGGAGGACTTATGACCCTGTCTTTTACTGCTCACTGGCATGACGAGTTGCCTGGTTTTTACACCGCACTCAAACCCACACCGCTACAAAATTCCCGTCTCATCTGGCATAACGATCGGCTGGCAGACGAGCTGGCTATTCCACCATCGCTGTTTCAGCGTTCAGACGGCGCTGGCGTCTGGGGCGGCGAAACGCTACTCCCCGGGATGCAACCCCTGGCTCAGGTCTACAGCGGGCATCAGTTTGGCGTCTGGGCGGGTCAACTGGGCGACGGCAGGGGGATCCTGCTCGGCGAACAACAGCTGCCCAACGGGGAGACGGTTGACTGGCACCTGAAAGGCGCAGGGCTGACTCCCTATTCACGTATGGGCGACGGGCGCGCGGTACTGCGTTCAACGATTCGTGAATGCCTGGCATCTGAAGCGATGCATGCGCTGGGTATTCCAACGACCCGTGCGCTGTCGATTGTCACCAGCGATACGCCGGTCGCGCGCGAAACGATGGAAAAAGGGGCCATGCTGATGCGCATTGCGCAAAGCCATCTGCGCTTCGGTCATTTTGAGCACTTTTACTATCGCCGCGAGCCGGACAAGGTTCGCCAGCTAGCGGATTTTGCCATCCGTCACCACTGGCCGCATTTGCAGGACGAGGCGGATAAATACGTTCTCTGGTTCAGGGATGTGGTGGCCCGCACGGCCACGATGATCGCACGCTGGCAAACGGTGGGCTTTGCCCATGGCGTCATGAATACGGACAACATGTCGATCCTCGGGCTGACCTTCGATTACGGTCCGTTTGGTTTCCTCGATGATTATCAGCCGGGGTATATCTGTAACCACTCCGACTACCAGGGGCGCTACAGCTTTGACAATCAACCGGCGGTGGGACTGTGGAATCTGCAGCGTCTTGCGCAATCCCTGTCACCGTTTATCGACGTCGATGCCCTCAATGATGCGCTCGATGGCTATCAGGAGACGTTGCTACGCGACTACGGCACGCTGATGCGCAACAAGCTGGGGCTGATGACCCAGGAGAAAGGCGATAACGATATCCTGAATGGCCTGTTTACCCTTATGGCGCGTGAGGGCAGCGATTATACCCGTACCTTCCGCATGCTGGGCCAGACGGAGCAGCACAGTCCTGGCTCGCCGCTGCGCGATGAATTTATCGACCGACAGGCGTTTGACGACTGGTTTACTCAGTACCGCACGCGGCTACAGCAGGAGCAGGTAGATGATGCTACCCGCCAGACGCAGATGAACGCGGCGAACCCGGCGATGGTGTTGCGCAACTGGCTGGCGCAGCGGGCGATTGAGCAGGCAGAGCAGGGGGAATACGCTGAGTTACACCGTCTGCATATGGCGTTGCGCACGCCGTTTGCCGACCGGGATGATGACTACGTCAGCCGCCCGCCTGACTGGGGCAAGCGGCTGGAGGTCAGCTGCTCAAGCTAGTCTTTTGCCGGTTAGCGCTACGCTACCCGGCCAGGACATCACTGAGCGACCCAGCCGCCATCCATATTCCACGCTGCGCCGCGAACGTTGACGGCGCTGTCGCTACATAAAAACAGCGTCAACTCGCCCAGCTGTTCCGGGGTAACAAACTCCCCGGAAGGCTGTTTTTCGCTCAGAAGCTGGTCCTGGGCCAGATCCGGCGCGACGCCCTGTGCAATACGTTTGTCGATCTGCTGTTGCACCAGCGGCGTCAGTACCCAACCGGGGCAGAGCGCATTCGCGGTAATCGCGGTGCGGGCGGTTTCCAGCGCCAGCGACTTCGTAAAACCCACCACCCCATGCTTGGCAGCAACGTAGGCTGACTTCTCTTTTGAGGCCACCAGGCCGTGAACGGAGGCGATATTAATGATGCGCCCCCAGTTTTTCTCCCACATGGCAGGCAGCGCCAGCCGGCTGGTGAGGAACACAGCGGAAAGATTAATGGCGATAATGTCATTCCATTTTTCAACCGGAAACGCCTCAACCGGAGCCACATGCTGTATCCCGGCGTTATTGACCAGAATATCCACCCCGCCAAACTGCGTTTCGGCGTAGCGCATCATGGCTTCAATCTGCAGGACATCACGCAGGTCCGCATCGTGATAGCCCGGTTTTTTGCCCAGTTGCGCGATCTCTGCGCGCGCCGCTTCGCTGTCACCGAAACCGTTAAGAATTAATTGTGCCCCGGCTTTCGCCAGTACCCGGGCGATCCCCAGGCCAATGCCGCTGGTTGAGCCGGTCACCAGGGCGGTTTTACCGTTCAGATTCATCTTTTTCTCCTTACACAATGCCGGTCAGATAGAACACGGCAATGACAAAAAGCACTGCCAGACTTTTAATGATAGTGATAGCGAAAATGCCGCCGTAGGCCTGACGATGGCTCAGACCGGTGATCGCCAGCAAGGTGATTACCGCGCCGTTATGGGGAAGGGTATCCATCCCACCGCTGGCCATGGAGGCCACGCGATGCAGCACCTCAAGGGGGATATTGGCCGCGTGGGCGGCGGCAACAAACGTGTCGGCCATGGCCGCGAGGGCAATGCTCATCCCGCCGGACGCCGAACCGGTGATCCCTGCAAGAACGGTCACGCTGATGGCCTCATTGAGTAACGGATTTGGAATGGCCGCCAGCGCGTGGGATAACACCAGAAAACCGGGCAGGGCGGCGATCACCGCGCCAAAACCGTATTCCGAGGCGGTATTCATCGCGGCCAGAATGGCCCCGCTGACCGCCGTGCGGCTGCCTTCCGCCAGACGTCCGCGGATATTGCGAAAGCCAAAAACCAGCACCAGCACGATACCGGCGATCAGCGCCGCTTCCACGGCCCAGATGGCGGTGATCTTGCTGACCTCGATCACAATCGGCTTTGCCAGTCCGGGAAGGGCCAGCTCGTGGCTGGTGCCGTACCAGCCGGGGATCCAGCGGGTAAGCAGCAGATTGAGGATCCCTACCAGCAGCAGAGGAGAGAGGGCAATCAGCGGGTGAGGGAGGTTAATGTCGTCCGGCGTTTCCGGTTCATTTTTCAGATCCGTGCCGTACCCCTCGTTGTTCTGGAGCGCTTTGCGGCGCTGGCGCTCCAGCCAGAGCAGACCAAGACAGATAATAAACAGCGAACCAATCAGCCCCAGCCACGGCGCGGCCCAGGCGTTTGTGCCAAAGAAGCTGGTGGGGATAATGTTCTGGATCTGCGGCGTCCCGGGCAGGGCATCCATGGTAAATGAGAATGCACCGAGCGCCACGGTGGCCGGGATCAGCCGTTTCGGGATGCCGCTCTGGCGGAACAGTTCGGCGGCAAAGGGATAAACCGCAAACGCCACCACAAACAGCGAAACGCCGCCGTAGGTTAACAGCGCACACACCAGGACAATCACCGGGATGGCGTGACGCCGCCCGAGGATCCGAATCGCTGCGGCGACGATAGCGCGCGAGAAGCCGGAGAGTTCAATCAGCTTGCCAAACACGGCACCCAGCAGGAACACCGGGAAGTAGAGCTTGACGAAGCCGACCATTTTTTCCATAAACAGCCCGGTAAACGTCGGGCCGACGGCGCCAGGATCGGTCAGCAGCACGGCGCCGAGCGCCGCAATCGGGGCAAACAAAATCACGCTGTATCCGCGATAGGCCGCCAGCATCAGCAGTGCCAGCGCCGCCAGGGCAATTAACACACTCATTACGACTCCTCACTTTAATTATTATTCGGGTACCAACGAGAGGCTTAACGCTCGACGGTCAGGGCGATGCCTTGTCCGCCGCCAATACACAGGGTGACGAGCCCTTTTTTAACGTCGCGGCGCTGCATTTCGTACAGCAGCGTCACGAGGATGCGGCAGCCGGAGGCGCCAATCGGATGACCAAGGGCAATCGCGCCGCCGTTTACATTCACCTTGCGCGCATCCCAGCCGAGCTGCTTGCCCACCGCCAGCGCCTGAGCGGCAAAGGCTTCATTGGCTTCAATGAGATCCACCTCATCGAGCGTCCAGCCCGCCCGCGCCAGCGCCGTCTGGCAGGCGCTCACCGGACCGATGCCCATTACCGACGGGTCAACCCCCGTCACGGCGTAACTCACAATGCGACCGAGGATCGGCAGTCCGCTCTGCCGCGCATTTTCTTCGCTCATCAGCAGTACCGCAGCGGCACCGTCATTGAGCGTCGAAGCATTTCCCGCCGTGACTGAGCCTTCCTCGCGTAAAAATGCGGGGCGCAGTTGCGCAAGCTGCTCAGCGGTGGTCTCTGGTCGGGGCTGTTCATCACAACGAATAACCCGCGGTGGCTTTTTGCCCTCTTTCACCGTGACCGGCGCTATCTCGGCGTCAAACCGACCGGACGCAATGGCGGCCGCCGCTTTTTGCTGCGACCGGGCGGCGAAATCATCCTGCTGTTCGCGGGAAATACCGTACTGCCGGGCAACGTTTTCAGCGGTGATACCCATGTGGTAATCGTTGAATGCGTCCCACAAACCATCGGTAATCATGCTGTCCTGCAGACCCGTATGGCCAAACCGCAAACCAGACCGCGCCCCGTCCAGCAGATAGGGGGCGTTGCTCATGCTCTCCTGACCGCCTGCGATAACCACCCCGACGTCGCCGCTGCGGATCGCCTGCGCGGCGAGTTGCACCGCTTTCAGGCCCGCGCCGCACACCAGATTGACCGTTGTCGCTGGCGTGCTGACGGGTAACCCGGCGGCGATGGCCGTCTGACGCGCCGGGTTTTGTCCACATCCCGCCGTCAGCACCTGACCGAAAATCACGTCGTCAATCTTCCCTTTATCAAGACCGCTGCTCTCAAGCAGGTGACGTACCGCGACAGCCCCCAACTCAACCGCAGAGAGGGAGGCGAGCGATCCGCGAAAACTGCCGACAGGGGTACGCGTTGCCCCGACAATCATGACCTGTTTCATCCGAAGCCCTCAGCTAAAGCGCATCTCGCGCACGTCGTCCGCCACAATGATTTTCCCGGCCGTTTTCGCCACGATCTCGTCAATACTGACGCCGGGGGCATACTCCCGCAGGATGAACGCGCCGTCCTCAATTTCCAGCAGCGCGAGGTCGGTTAACACCCGACGGATGCAGCCCACGCCCGTGAGCGGCAGCGTGCAGCGCGGCAGCAGCTTTGACTCACCGCTTTTTGAGGCGTGGGTCATCACCACAATGATGTTCTGCGCCCCGGCGACGAGATCCATCGCGCCGCCCATCCCCTTCACCATTTTTCCGGGGATCATCCACGAGGCGATGCTGCCCTCAACGTCCACTTCAAAGGCACCCAGCACGGTCAGGTCGACATGACCGCCGCGGATCATGGCAAACGACTGCGCTGAGTCAAAAATGGCGGCCCCTGTCCGTGCGGTGACGGTCTGTTTACCGGCGTTGATCATGTCGGCGTCTAGGCTCTGCTCATCGGGGAAGGCGCCCATCCCCAGCAGACCGTTTTCCGACTGGAGCATCACGTCCATCCCGGCGGGAATGTAGTTCGCCACCAGCGTCGGAATGCCGATCCCCAGGTTGACGTAGTAACCGTCGCGCAACTCGCGGGCCACGCGCATGGCCATCTGTTCACGGGTCAACATCGTCACACTCCTTGCGCGCGCAGCGTGCGCTGCTCAATGCGTTTTTCAAACTGGCCGACAATCAGCCTGTCGACGTAAATGCCCGGGGTATGAATAGCCGACGGAGGCAGTTCACCTGGCGGAACAATCTCTTCCACCTCCACCACCGTTACCCGGCCCGCGGTTGCCATCAGCGGATTAAAGTTTTGCGCCGTATGGCGATAGATAACGTTGCCGTACCAGTCCGCCTTCCAGCCTTTGATGAGCGCGAAATCCCCCGTGATGGCCTCTTCGAGGATGTAATGTTTACCCGCAAACTGGCGCACCTCCTTGCCTGCAGCCACAGGCGTGCCATAGCCGGTCGCGGTGTAAAACGCGGGGATCCCGGCACCGCCTGCGCGCACCTTTTCGGCCAGCGTCCCCTGCGGCGTCAGTTCCACCTCCAGCTCGCCGCTCAGCACCTGCTGCTCGAACAACGCGTTTTCGCCGACGTAAGAGGCCACTACCTTGCGAACCTGCCGCGTCTCAAGCAGTATCCCGAGACCGAAGCCATCTACGCCGCAGTTGTTCGAGACCACCGTGAGACCCTGCACCTGCCGGCGTCTGACTTCGGCAATCAGGTTCTCCGGAATGCCGCACAGGCCGAAGCCGCCCGCCAGCAAGGTCATCCCGTCCGTCAGCCCATCCAGCGCCTGCGCATAGCTGCCGACGCGCTTATCCAGTCCTGCCATACTCATCCCTCCCGTTAACCGTGCCGGTATCATTAGGGGCGGCGACTCATTTGTTAATTTTGAATTTGTGACCCACTCATTTGGTTTTTTTATTAATTTCCTGTTAACTAAATTTTTTCAATTAGTTAACAGGGTGAAAAATGAGAATGAGTGTCAAACAGTTACGCGCGTTTTTAGCGGTAGCTCACACTCTGAATTTCGCGCACGCCAGCGAACGGCTGAATCTCTCTCAGCCAGCCCTGAGCCTGACGATAAAAGGGCTGGAGGATGCGCTCGGTGGACCGCTTTTACAGCGCAGCACGCGCAAGGTGGCTCTGACGCAGGAAGGGGAGACCTTTTTGCCGATGGCTCGGCAGCTGCTGGCGGACTGGGATAACGTTGAAGAGGCCATGCACCAGTGTTTTACCCTGCAGCGCGGTAAAATCTCGGTCGCGGCCATGCCGTCGTTTGCGGCGAATGTCTTACCCGAGGTGCTAAAAGCGTTTCGCGACCGCCACGCCGGGATCAACGTCACCGTGCATGATGTGATTAACGAGCAGGTGATAGAGATGGTCCAGGAAGGGCGCGTGGAGATGGGGATCGCATTCGAGCCTGCGCCAACGCACAACCTGCTGTTTACCCCGCTGGGCCTCGACCGGTTTATTGCCATTGTGCCGAAAGATTCTGCGCTTGCAGGCAAAAAGCGCCTGACATGGGACGCGCTGCTGACGCTGGATTTCATTACCCTGCAGCGTCCCTCTGCGGTGCGTCTGATGATGGAAGAGGAGCTGGCGCGAAGCGGCAGAAAACTGGAGGTCGCCCTGGAGAGCCATCAACTGGTGACGGTTGGGCGCATGGTCGCGAGCGGGCTGGGCGGCAGTGCCGTACCGGCGCTGTGTGAGACCCAGATGGCCTCATTAGGCGCGGTGTGTATTCCGCTGGACAGCCCGCCCATTGAAAAGTGTATCGGGGTGATCCATCCCGGGCACACGCAGCTTTCTAAAGCAGCGCATGCCCTGCTGGAAACCCTGAAAGATTTTTATCAGCCGGGTCAGGGGGCGAGAAACACCTGTGGCGCGGCGTGAGCCGGATGCCGGCCAACGTGGACCTGCGCACCGTACCACTCTGCCAGCGCATTGGCCTGCAAAACGGTTTCCGGGTTCCCCTGGGAGACGATTTTTCCACCGTGCAGCAGCAGGATGCGATCCGCCCACAGCGCCGCCAGATTAAGGTCATGCAGCACCACGCACACGTGCAGATGTCCCCGCCGGGTCAGAGATTTCAGCAGGCGCAGCAGATGCTGCTGGTGGTAGAGATCCAGCGCAGACGTGGGTTCATCCAGAAACAGCCAGCCGCGTGGCGCACCGTCGCACCAGAGCTGAGCCAGCGCGCGGGCGAGCTGGATGCGCTGCTGCTCGCCGCCGGAGAGTGCGGCAAACTGTCTGCCCGCCAGCGGTAAACACCCGGTAACGGCCATCACCGCTTCTACTACCGAGGCTTCAGGCGTGCGGGTCCAGGGCGCGCGACCCATGCCGATTACTGCTTCAACCGGCCAGTCAAATCCAATCTGCGTGTTCTGGCGCATCACCGCCCGGTAGCGGGAGAGCGTCTCCGGCTGCCAGGCGGCGATCGGCGTGCCCGCCAGGCTGCATTGTCCGCCCGCCGGTTTAAGATAGCCGGTAAGCAGCCGCAATAGCGTGGATTTCCCGGCGCCGTTGGGGCCAATCAACGCCACCATCTCGCCCTGAGATAAGGTCAGCGACACGTCGTTAATCAGCGTCCGTTGCCCGACGCGAAAAACAAGGTTTTCGCCACAATAGCGTTCAGCCATGCGCACCTCCACGACGAAAGATAAGCCACAGAAACCCCGGCGCGCCGAGAAGGCTAGTCAATAGACCGACCGGCATTTCCGCCGGGGCGACCACGCTGCGCGCCAGCGTATCGGCAACCAGCAACAGCAACGCACCGGCCAGCACCGAACCAGGGAGTACGGCGCGGTGGTCGGCTCCCAGCCACATGCGCACCAGGTGCGGCACCACCAGGCCGACAAAGCCGATAACGCCGCTGACCGCAACGGCGGCAGCCACCAGCAGGGCACTGCACAGCAACAGGATCCGCTGCACGCGGGCGACGTCCACGCCGAGGTAGTGCGCCTCTTCGTCACCCAGTTGCAGCAAATTAAGGGCGCCTGCCAGACGCCAGATAACCAGCACGGTGGGTATCATCAGCGACGAGACGGCCAGCAGCGTCGACCACAGAGCCTGGCCGAGGCTGCCCATTCCCCAGAGCGAAAGCTGGCGAAGCTGGGCATCATTGCTGAGCCATGACAGCACGCCGACGGCCGCGCCGCACAGGGCGTTGATGGCAATACCTACCAGCAGCAGGCGCGACAGAGAACCGTCACGTTGTCGGCTGAGGATAAAAATCACCAGGGTGGCGGCCAGCGCACCGAGAAACGCCGCCAGCATCGGGGCATACCGCATCCCCAGGGCAGGCAGCGAGAGGGGAAGCACCACCCACAGCGCGACGGCAAGTGCCGCGCCGCTGCTGATGCCGAGCAGGCCCGGGTCTGCCAGCGGGTTGCGAAACAGCCCCTGCATCACGCAGCCCGCCACTGCCAGTGAACCGCCGATCGCCAGCGCCAGCAGCACGCGAGGCAGGCGGATCGTCAGCCAGATCTGACGCAGCGCCTCGTCTGTGCCGTTCCACAGCAGGCTGACCGGCAGGTGTAACGCCCCGACCCCGGTTGCCGCGAGGGTGATGATGATCAGGATCGCGGTCAGCATCCATAACGATGAAGTGATCCGCCGGGACATCAGGGCAGCTGCTCCGCTTTGCTGCGCAGCTGCTGGATGGCCTCAGGCGTTCGCAGGCTGAAGCCCAGCAGCGCCATATCGTCAATCGCCAGCACCTGCTTGTTTCGTCCTGCCGGGGTTTGCGCCAGGCCGGGCAGCGTCCACAGGTTCGCTTCACCACCCAGGGCGGTGATTCCGTCCGAGGAAATCACCACCAGATCGGGTCGGCTGGCGATGATGCCTTCCTGAGACAGCGGCTGATAGCGGCTGAACCCCTGCATCGCGTTCTGCAGTCCCGCCGCGCGGATAGCGGCATCGGCGGCGGTCTGTTGTCCGGCAGCCATGGCGGTCATCCCACCGTGGTTGAGAATAAACAGCACCCGCTTGTTGAGCGGCGATGCGGGAAGTGTCGACAGCGCCTGACGCAGACTGTTGCGCAGGACTTGCCCCTCGACCTCGCGGTGCGTTGCTTCCGCCACGATCCGCACCTTTTCATCAATGACGCTCAGGTCGTTACTGGCGGGAATTTCGATCACCCTGACGTGGCTTTGCTCAACCTGCTTTAGCGCCAGAGACGGCTGCGCCTGAGCACTGGCCAGCACCAGCGTGGGGCGTAGGGATAAGATCCCTTCCGCGTTGAGCTGGCGCAGATAGCCTACGTCAGGCAGCGCATTCGCCGCCTGAGGCCACTGGCTGGTGCTGTCGCGGGCCACCAGCGAAGAAGCCGCACCGAGGGCGTAGACAATCTCGGTGACGTCGCCGCCGAGCGTGACGATTTTCTCCTGCGGCGCAGCAAACGCGAGCAGGGGCAGGGCGCCGATCAGGGCAAGCCACCGTTTCATGCGGCCAGCCCTTTCGCCGTTAAGGCGTCAATCTGGCTGCGCCACCGGCTCTGCTCCGGTTCGCCTTCGGTACGCTGGCCGTACAGCTGGGCGATTTGCGTCCCGTCGGAGGCAAACAGCTCCAGACTGGTGACATGCCCGTCTGCCGTTGGTTTGCGCGTGACCCACGTTTCCGCAATGGATCCTTCAAGCAGATGCAGGGTAAAGGTTGGGTTAAAGATGTTCAGCCAGCCTTGCATCGGCACCAGCTTTTCCACCGCGCCGGTGAAGATCTGCACGCAGCCGCGGTTGCCGACGAAGATCATGATGTCGTTCCCGTCCCGGCGGACCGTCTCCAGCAGCTGCGCCAGCGCGGTGTTCTCTACCCTGCAGGCCAGATCGTCCCCCACCAGGCGAAACGCCTGCTGGCGGCTGAGGTTATGGCGCTTGAGCAGGCTGAAGAACTGATGCACGTCGGTCATGGCGCGCCACTCGGCATCCACGCGCGCGGCTTCTGGCTGTACAGCGTGGGCCGGATGATCGGCCACCTGTAACGCCAGCGGGGGATTCTCGGCAAAGATAAAGCGGGTCAGCATGTCGCCCCAGGCGGAAACGTCGGTGTTCTCCGTGGCGTAGACCTTCAGCAGGGCATCGCCCTGGTGGTCGAAGAACTGAATGCTCTGCCGCTCGCCGCGGGCGGTGGCTTCGCTGATGTGAAACGCGCTTGCCCACTGGTGGAGGAACAGGCGCAGATCCAGCGCGCGCGGGTTAAGCACCAGCCCGGCGTGTCCGTTCAGGTGCTGGTTGGTGAAGCTCCCTGTCTGTTCATGTACGGCATAGTCGTTACGGCAGATACATTTGGTTTCGCCCACCGCTTCCAGCGCGCCCAGGATCTCGCGGATTTCACCGCGCAGTCGCCAGGCGTCGTGACCCACGCGGGCAAAGGCCAGCTCTGCTTCGCTGATGTGCATTAAGCCGGCGATATCGCGCGCGTACTTTTCCGGATTATCTTCTTTGAGCTCAAGCCAGCGTGTGTAGTGATTCATTGTCTTTTCCTTCTGAAGAGTGGCCCCGACGGGAATTACCACTGATAACTTACGAAAATCTTGCCGTTACGGCCGTCCTGCGGAATGCCCTGAGGTGACCAGTACGCTTTGTCAAAGGCGTTGCCCAGCACCAGCGTTGTGGTTACGCCTTTGAGTCGCTCCTGACCTTTGTAGCTCACGTAGAAGTCGTTGACCGCATAGCCCGGCTGCTGGCTGTAGCTGCTGCTGATATGCGTTGAGCGATCGACAAAGGTGCCAATCCAGCCGACGGAGAAACCGCTTTGCGCCACCGGGATGTCCAGCTTGCTGGTCACGGTGTCCGGGTTGATGCTGGAGATGTATTCTCCCGTATCGGTGTCTTTCCCGCGCGTGCGGTTATAGGCCAGGTCAAGGTTGAAGAGGTCGGCCGAGTAGGTTGCCATCATGTCCCAGCCCCAGATTTTGGCGTTCGGGACGTTATAAGACATGGTGGTCGCGGCGGCAAAATCGACGGTGGTGGAGATGTAGTCTTTGGCGTTGGTGTCGAAATAGCTGGCTTTAAACTCCAGCGCATCGTTGGCGAGTAGCAGATCGTCAAAGCGCAGGCCAAAACCAAACTCCTGCGTTTCGTTGGTTTCCGGGCGCAGGTTCGGGTTTGGCACCCAGTAGTTGGTATAGAAGCGTCCGATGGAGAAGTGTTTGGCGTCGTTATACATCTCGCCCATGGTAGGCGCGCGGAACGCCTGCGCGTAAGAGCCAAACAGCATCAGCCAGTCGGTCGGGCTGATGGTTAACCCGGCGCGGGACGACCATTTATCGGCATCGACATCGTCGTAGCCATCGCTGCTGCCGCGGTAATTGTCATAGCGTGTGCCGCCAAGGAGGGTGACGGGAAGATCGCGAAGGGTAATTTCATCCTGCAGCCAGCCAGAGCTGAAATCGATTTTCGCTTCCGGGAAACCGGTGGTGGCCCCGCCCGGGTGCTGCTCCTGACGGTAGTATTCCCCACCGTAGGTCAGCAGATGTGCCGCAAAGGTGTCGCTGAACAGGCGCGTGCGGTTTTCAACTTTGCCGCCTTTGGTGGTCTGCTGGCGAAACTCACCGCTGCTGTCGATATTCTGTGCGTTAATGCGCGCTTCGGACCAGTAAATTTTTGCGTCGGCGTTCAGCCAGTCGTTACCCGCCGGGGCAATGTTATAGCCCAGCTGCGCGTCACGCTGAATGGTGGAGCGATCGGTCATCGGGTTACTGCTGTCCGCCCCGGGAGTTTGCGGGTTTTTCGGCTCCCGGGCGGCGTTGTTATAGTAGCGCAGGGAGCCGCTCAGGGTCTGGGCCGGATCGATTTTCCAGCTGCCTTTCGCCAGCATGTTATTGATGGATTCGTCGTTAGGCGCCGTTGCACCGTCGCTCTGGCGGATATCTCCGCGATCGCGGCTGGACCAGGACACCAGCCCGTCCAGCGTGTCTGTGCGGCCGTAGGCGCTGGCCCCCATGCCAAGGCTACGATCGCCCGTCGCGCCGGTACCAAACACGCGGTAACCGCTGCTTTTACCCGGCTCCAGCAGATCCCTCGCATCGACGGTGTCATACGAAATCACGCCGCCCAGCGCGCCGCTGCCGTACAGCAGTGCCGACGGACCGCGAACCACTTCGATACGTTTAATCAGCGCCGGATCGAGGAAAGTGCTGTTCAGGTGTCCGGTATCGGTTCCCTGCCGCACGCCGTCCACCAGCACCAGCACGCCGCGACGGTCATAGCCGCGCAGGTTCACGTCCTGCCCGTTGGTACGCCCGGAGCCGTCCAGCGTCAGACCGGGGATGTTACGCAGCAGGTCGGCAGCCGAGCTGGCGGGCTGTTTCTCCGGGGCGCTGGCGTCAATCACGCTCACCATCATGGGGGCTTCAAAGGCGCTGCGGGCGTTACCCGTGGCGATCACGGTCATTTCATCGGTGGCGGCAAAGGCGATGCCCGGCAGGGCGCTGACGATCGCCAGCGCCAGAAGTGACGGACGTAAAGATGCGGAAGGCAGG
>OKPQ01000229.1_pt1 | contig 17360 bp, 18 predicted proteins | sample 1611121 | NCBI WGS metagenome assembly OKPQ01 (sample SAMN04436712, study PRJEB24849) | human gut metagenome | biome: human gut; feature: NICU; material: stool | host: Homo sapiens | place: USA: Saint Louis, MO | collected 2010-08-16 | reverse complement strand
AAAAATTTTGGTAAATTAAGTATTTCCTTGATAACACTGGCTTTTGGCCTCATTTTAGGTTATCATTTGTAATTTTATTTCACAGTTGATATGATTGTTATGTAAAATAAAAAAGTTTAGGATACATCGAATTTTTGGGGAAATTCTTTTGGGGGTATCCTAAATCTTTTCTATTATATTCCCATATTTTCTATTATTGGTCTAGACGTATGATGGTAAACTTTGTAACTATCTGATTGCCGAATCATTAATTGCTTATCATTAGCCATCTTTGTTTCAAGTTCGCTGGATGATCATTTTATTCACATCCTAACAAACTTGTCACATTTATAGATTCTTAATCTATTTATCATACAATTATAAAAAAGGAGGTGCTGCTTATGAAAGCTATCCATATTTCTTTGCTTTTTTTCGCTAGTGCATTGATTTTATTTGCTATTCATCTTTGTTCCCAGCCTTATATCAATAACAACGGAATATTAGTGGAACCAGCATTCTTTTGCTTACCACTCGGCTTTTTGTCCCTTCTTGCCTCCGCAGGCTTCGGATTTGTTGCTTTTTTTAAACGATCAAAACAACAAATCTGACTTATAAAATTTACGTAAAAGAGATCGTGACAATAATCGTGTGATATTCCCAAATTTCGAATAAAAGGTGCCCCTTGCCATCTCTAACTCCTCAGTCACAAGTTACAATATTCATAAACCATGAAAAGCTTGTTTATTGAAATTGCTCCTTGTGACTTGGAGCTAAGTGACAGATTACAACCTCTTTTGCATCATAAGACTTTACTCCTTGAAAAACATTACTAACTTTTGATATGTTTCTTGCGCTTGTTTATTGCTGAAATCAAACTGATATTCATGGTTCAAAACAGCATTTTTCTCCGCATAATCTACTTTTGTGACTTTCACCCCCGCTTTCTCAAATACAGAAGTTACTTCTTCCATTTGTTTCGTAAACGTATTTGTATTTCCATCCGTTAAGAATGTGTTTTGCGTCCAACGATCCGCATGTCTGACCAAGGCTAAACTTTTGACCTTCTCTGATTGTTCAAAGTCCTTATTATCAAAGTAAGCCCATCCACATTTTTCATAAAGAAAGCTAGAGATTTTATCACTTACTTGAGTAAATGCAGAAGGATCCAACAGACCAGACAAAGAAATAAACTTCGTAATCTGCTTGTTCTCCAAAGTCGGATCAAGATGATCAGCTTTTTTAATTTCTTCATTTTGAAGTGCTAACAAATATTCTCCACTAATTTGTGCACCTGCCGAATCTCCACCAATCGAAATATTCGACCAATCTGCTTGATCTTTTATCTCTTTTTTAGCTGCTTGAATGGCTTCGTTCAATTGGATAACTGGTGTAGGATGTTTTGCTTCCGGTGATCGTTCATAATCTATATTTACGATGATTTGCTGCGTGTCTGAACATAGATATTCCAAATAATCACGACAATCATTTTTATCCCCTCCTACATATGCGCCTCCATGCATCCAGAAAAGAATCGGTGACTTTTTCTTTTTCACTTTCGGTGTGTAGATATCCATATTATTATTTTTGTATTTTGAAGGATAGGATATTTCTTTTTTTATATCGATTTGTTCGATTTTTTGCTGGAAATCATCTGGTCGGGCATATACTTGTTCTTTTTCACTTGTGTCAAATTGTTTTCTAACAAGCAAGCTAATCGGCTTTGGTGTGATTTGATTAATCAAAAATACAGTGACTAAAATAACTACGATGATAACTGGTACTGCAATCACTATTCGCTTGAACCATTTCATTCATTTACCCTCTCTTTCTTCGCCAAATCCATGTGATAATCGTGCTAATAGATAAAAATCCACCTGAATAAATGAGAAGCGAATGTTTCTTTTCTCCAGTTTTCGGCAACATTCTTTTTTTGCATCTGTCTTTTTTTGTACTTTCACTGTCATCTGAATCGGTTGCGTATCATCACTTGATTGATCCTCTCGAGGTTCATTCTTTCCCTTATTGTCTGCATTCTCTGTCGGATCTTGCTTTTTTGGTGGAGCTACTGGGATTTTTTTGTAATGGTAAATAATAGTTGGTATCGTCTCATTAAAAACCCCTTCAGTCGGTCCTTCAACATTTGCTAATTCGTATCCTTCGAATGTCTTTTGCTCTGTCATATAATTCTCTCCATAAGCTCCGTAAAGCTGGATTTCGTCCTGGTCTTTGAGTAGACTTTTATTGTTTTCATCCACATACTTTACGTTTATCTGATCATGAAACACTACTTTCAAAAAGTCCGTTACATGTTTCGTGTAGGCAGCATGGTCAACTTCCTGTGCCTTTCCATGCCCTGCTCCTTCTACTAATAAAAGATCTTTGTACCCTCCTGATAACTCATATAATTTTTGCGCGTTAGACACAGGTACTACATCATCTGCTGTTCCATGGATAATCAATTTAGGCAATGAATCTGACATTCCAATCGTAGGTAGAGCAGCTTTTGTATCCAAATGCATCTCCTGATCAAAATAGTATTGTTTCAAAAGGCCCATAAATAAATATTCATGCTCTTGATCCCCAATGATGTCTAACTGATTTTTTATGGCATCCGGTAGTGCGGGGACTACTGTCTGGTTGTACGTAAAACGTAGTTGTTCATCAATTGATGCAAATCCGCAATTTTCAATAATTCCTTTGACATTGACAGGAATATCTTTCGCTAATACAGACATCATCGTAGCTGCTCCCATCGAACCACCATAAAGTAAAATCTTTTGAGATGGCCGCTCTCGAACTTCTTGATTTATCCAGTAAAGGACGTCATCTGACTCATATTGTCCATAGGTCACATAATCGCCTCCGCTATTACCAGTCGCTCTGGAATCAACAAATAATAAATTATACCCGGCCTTATAAAAATCATTGTATTCTTCTGTAATGATCCCGTTATTCCAATTCCCTCGAAATCCGCCATGGATCATGACTGTTTTATCTGAACCTTGATCGACATAATATGCATATACATCCATCATTTTGCCATCTTGTTTGTTTAGTACAGTTTGATGAAGTTGTTTTGTATTTGGATAGAAGCCTGTGTTTTCTGTAGGCGTTGTCCCATCATCTGTACCTCCAAGCATCGACATCAACACACTGTTTTTTGCAAAAGCGATATCGTACAATAGATAAGTAGCAATCAGATGTTTGATAATCTCTTTATCTACACCATAATCATTAACAGCAAGCTCAGTGACTAATAACTCTATTAATTTTGACTTGATGTCTTCTGTTGGTCCATTAAGTATTTCTGTCATCTGTTTACCGAAGTAATTCAAATATTCTTTACCATTGAAATTTTCACCTTTACCGATATCATCATTTTCTGTCCCATTCTCTTTGTCACTTACTTTAGCAGAAGAGGATTCGTCGTTTGACATTTTTGTAGCTGTTGCTTCTTCTGTTTGTTGGTTATCTGTGGTAGCGGTCGTTTCTTGATCTGTGCTAGTAACAGATGTCTCAGCCGTTGTTTCAGTATTTGTTTCTGTTTGTGAAGTACTCGATTTCGTTTCATTTCCAGCATCAGTAGTTTCTGTGGTTTCTACCTCCCGAGATTCCGATTCGGAAGAAATGCTCTCTCCATATACTGTCCATTGCGGGACGCTTGTACTTACAGCAAATAAGATGACCAACGCTCCCTTTAATACTTGTTTTGTTCTCAAGCTATTCACTCCTTTTTATGTTTCTAGGAGAATTGTATGTAAACGCAAACATTTTTTATACAAAAAATAAATGGTTTATCCCATAAAAATAGAACAGGATTATTTTCTCATTTTACGTAATAAAGCAGAATGGATAAACCAGTATCCATTCTGCTTTTTTTAAACGAAGAAACAACTTATTGCTCCAAAAATGTCAGAAATCGTTTATCCCAAATTTTCTCGTAAAAAGCGATTGTTTCCTTTGCTTTCATAAAAGGATTATCATAAGTTGTCGTTGCTCCTCTACACATCATAAGCTGGTATCCTAATCCATGAGCAAACTTCACAGTCGTATCTATACAATACTCTGCTTGTGCCCCACATAATTCGATCGAATGACAGTCCAATTCAGTTAATAAAACACTCAAATTAGTCTTATAAAATGAATTCGCATGGGTTTTTCTCACAAAATAACTGTGCTCAGGAATAGATAATTCCGACAATATCTCCCATGGTTTTGTTTGTGGCACTAATTGATCATCTTCGTGTTGAACGAAAATAACTGGCTTTCCAATCGTTTCGTATGTTTTGATTCTTTTATTCACTAATGCTGTCACTGTTTCTAATTCGTGTATCGGTGAAGAATCAAAACATACCCCTTTTTGTAAATCGATCACTACTATTGCGTCGGCTGTGTTTGACATACGTATGCCTTCTTTCTTTTTTCTAGTTCTTTCTTCTAATGATGTTTCGTTTACTACTATTTTCCATTTTATGGTTAGAAATCAAAAAAATATATTCCATTTTCTGATTTTTTTATTGGGGTTCCTTTGATAGCATTTCTTATCTCGTTCGTTCCTTTATACGTGACAACATTTTCTTATTTTACACCTATAAATGGCACTTTTCGACTATTTCTTCATGTTATTATTTCATAAATATTTAGCTATTGGAGGAATGTATCATGATTAAATTATATACAGGTTCTGGTTGCTCGTCTTCTAGACGCGCAAAACGTTGGCATGTTTAAAGAAAAACCATTTATAAAAGATATCTTGAAAAGATAGAGAAAACAAAAAACAACCACTTTCAGTTGACTACTGAGCAGTTGTTATCTTATGAAGTAAAAACTATTATACTATCATTCTATCACTAATTCTTTTCTTTATTCTCCATGTCTCTTTTTAAAGCTTTTATGTCGAGTTTTAATAAAATCAATCAATTACTTCTATACTAATAGATCAATGTCCACATCTTTTTGAACCAGTAGGTACCTTACTACTTACTATGAAATTTCTCAAGTATTAAAAACATCAAAAACATATGCTCTGCTGCCTGTATCATAATAATTAAAATAGATACAACTAATTTTTGTTTCTTTCGTCTAAAGGATAATTTTTAGGCAATACATTCTGTTTACTAGCACGTCAAATGACACTAGCGATTATGACTTCAAAACAACTGTTTGTGATTTTTTCTCTTTTAAAACAAGTCACATGTTATATTAAATTCGTAAATACGTATATTACAATTTATTTTAAGAGGCGGACATCAAGAAAAAATATTATTAAAAAGTTTGCTATTATCAACCTTGTTACTAACTTTTGGATCAACAATTCTCCCAACTGGAATTGTTTTTGCTAGCGAACAAAATATCATCAAAAATACTAGTTATTCTAACGATGATAACTTGAATGTATCTATAGAAAAGACGAGAACGGTCGTCTTATGGTAGTAAAAATGGAAACAAAAGCTCGTGCTAATGTTGCAACGTGGGAAGCATGGCAATATCCTCATATTGCTTTAAGTACTGGTATAACAGCTGGAGCTATAAATACTGCCTACTCTAGCAGCTGATTGGACAAATTATGGCAATATCCCAGTAAATGCAGTCGCTCGACTATAAGACAAAAATTGTAATAGCTGGGTAGGATTTTACAAACGAACTGGCTATGACGGAGTGAGAAGAGCTGTGACCACTGATTATAAAATAGAGTAAATAATACAAAAGGAGAACCTATGAAAGCTAAAATAGATTTATTCTACGAAAAACATCCTTATCTTTCCCTTTTAATCAATTTGTTGTTAGGTAGTATTATCGGAATTTCTGTTGAATATTTACTAAATAAAGACTTTATAGGTTCTGGTTTCTATACGGTATTGTTTTTAAGTGTTCTTGAAGCTTTTTCAATTTACAGGAAATCCAAAAAAAATAAATAACTTCAAAGTCTCTTTTATTAGAAGGGACTTTTTTGTTGCTTATAGCAGGTACTAAAGTATACTCTGTTGATCTCCATATAACATTTTAAATATGGATAATCATTAATAGCTATATAGTTATTGATAAACAGCAGTGTATTTCTTCATCCGCTTTGTTTTATATGCATAGAGTAACAAACCAACAATCAAGACTAACAAGAATAATGTAGTCGATATAGATGCTTCAGCCCCAAAGTTTCCCCCAGTAATTATTGTATTTTGCGATTGGATCAGAGTGGAGAAAAAACCTTGTTCTTGCGTTCCGCTGACTGGTATACCCAAAATAGCTCCTTGTGTCCAATTCCAAGTAATATGAGCACCAATAGCCGTAAATAAACTTCCTGTACTGTAGATAAGTGCGCTGAAAAAGCAACCTGCTAAAAAGATATTGAAAACTGCCAGAAATGTCATGTTAGGATTCAATCCGTGCAAAAGAGCAAATAATGCAGCAGATCCAATCATTGCTATTAACGGACCAAATCTAAGCATCTGATGCTGAAAAAAGCCACGGAATAAAAGCTCTTCTGATGCCCCCACTGCAATAAATAAAATAAAACTCGTTATCAGCGGCACAATGTTTGCGTTTCCTGAATCTAACCGATACGCCCCCGTCAAATATAATGGACTAGTAATAAGCAGAAACACTCCAATTCCAACAACGAGACCTCCCGCTAAATACCCCCAGTCTTTTCCTCGAACAGAAACACCATAATCTTCTATTCTTTTTCCTTCGACCTTACTAGCAAGAAATAAAGCTAGTAAAAAACAGCTAAATATCCGACTGTACCGGCAATTGCTCCAATCCATTCACTATTTCCAATAAACATATCCGCAAGTGCATTATTGACAAGAATTCCTAAAACAAAACCAACTAAGACTATTAAAACAGATCCAATCAACCGAATAATCCTGATCATCTTTCATCCCTCCTTTATATTAAGTTTAACAACCCTTTTCTTTCTTGTCTCGTGAAAACTATGTAAATGTTCTCCATCATAGAGAGAATAGATTTTTACGAACTAAGAATATCTACAGCAACCTTACGAAAATGAAAGACTGTCTCCCTAATTCTTCTGTTAGACTGTTTTTAATAAGGAAAGGATGGGAAATTTTTTGAAAAAACAACTACTAATTATGTGCCTTTCAGCATGTGCAATTTTACTATTCTCAGGTTGTAGCAAGTCCAATGAAACGATTGCAACGTTTAAAGGTGGAACACTTACAGTTCAGGATTTTTATGATAACCCAAAAGTTAAATCAAATAATCAAACACTATTAAAAAAAATGATTGTCTTCAAAGCATTTGATGATGTATACGGAAAAGAGATTTCTTCAAAGGAAGTAACAAAAGAATATAATGAACAAATCAAAAAACTCGGTCCAAACTACAAGGAACAATTAAAAGCAGTTGGCCAAACAGAAGAGACATATAAGAAACTCTTTAAACAGATGCTGGCTTTCCAATACGGTTTGAAAGCCAATGTAAAATTAACAGATAAAGATCTAGACACTGCTTGGAAAGAATTCTATCCAGAAGTTAGTACACAGATCATTCTATTTTCGACTAAAGAAGAAGCAGATAAAGCAAAAAAAGCAGCAAATGAAGGGGAAAATTTCTCCAAGCTTGTTCAAGCTTATGGAAAAAATAAAACATTAAAGGAAACTGATGGAAAAATGAATTTTGATTCAACCAATCCAGAGATTCCTACTGAAGTAAAAAAAGCAGCATTTAAACTAAAAAACGGGGAAGTTTCTGATATCATTCCTGTAACAGATCCAACGACTTATCAGCAAAGCTATTATCTAGTAAAAATGGTAAAAAAACAGGATAAAGGTTCTAATAAAGGCAAATACAAATCTGAGCTAGAAAAAATTGCTACCGAAGCAAAAACTCTTGATACGGAATTCATGGATAAAACAATCCGTAAAGTGATGAAAAAAGACAATGTAACTATTAAAGATCCTTATGTAAAAAATATATTCAAATAAACAAATTTGACCCAATTGGGGATGTGGCAAAATTTGAGAAGTGTTTTTTGGAAATTCCTTCTTATTTTTGAGGCAAACCACTTTTGCCACAACTTCATTGGGGTCTTTTTTTATTTGTTACAATCATGAGGATATAAATTTAAAAAAGTTTTTTATTTCTATCACATGAATCAATGCGCCATTAAGTAGATTCTTTCATGCTCCCCTATTTTTTCACTTGCCGTATCGCTTCAAAAACAACTATCATAAACTCAAACTCGACTGAAAAGTTATTTAAAAAAAGACTGAAAATATCCCTTCTGGACTTGTTCTTCTTATTCTGTTATACTAGAGAAACACGAAAGATATTTTTATGCGACACTTTTCATTTGTTTTTATGAAATTTATTCAAAACTGGCGTAACTTCAGAGTTACAAGGATGTATTAGAGGTTAGGGAATACATCGTTTAAATGAGAAATAAGTAATAGTTAGTAATAGTCACCCAAACTTTAAATTAATGAATATTGAATCGTCAGATAGCCTTCTCGAGTTTTCGAGAAGGCTATCGTTTATTTTATGGAGAAATTGATTCAGAAGTAATCAGCGACCTTTTTTAGTTCACTAATCGTTTCTGCTTGGAAAGTTTGCACCCAATCTTCTTGGAAGCCCCTCACTGCTTTATCAATCGAGGGCATCTCTAATACTTGATCTAGTAGCTCTTTACCTAACGTTATCGCATGAGCTCCAGATCGAATGGCTGTAGTGACTTGTTCACAATTTTTGAAACTAGCTGCTAATATTTTTGTTGGACTTTGCGTACGTTCGATCTCAGTCCGCAACGAATCAATCACTTTCATAGCATCAATGCCTTGATTTTGCATCCTGTTATAATAAGGTGCAATATAATCTGCTCCATTATTAATAGCTAAATACCCTTGTAATTCTGTGTAAATAGCTGTACCGGTAATCAAATAACCTTCTTTTTTCAACTTTTTGATCGCTTGAAGGCCTGCTTGATTCACCGGCACCTTGATAAACGTATCTTTTCCCAGTTCTTCTATGATAACTCGAGCATCCTCTATCATTTCTTCTTCCGTTCTTCCTATTGTCTGAATATGGATAGGAATCTGTCCGATTATTTTTTTGATTTCTTTCATATGCGAGAAGAAGTTTGACGCTCCTTCTTTTTTCAGAATAGTAGGATTTGTTGTTACGCCTGTTAAATTCAAAAACTGTTGACAAGAATAAATACTTTTTGTATTTGCTGTATCAAGCATGATTTCCATATAGCTTTCCCCCATTCTGATCCTCTTGATCGATTTTAATGATTGTCCCCTTTCTTAAATACGGCATTTCCTTATCTTCTACATACATTGTTCCTGGAAGTTCCGGCTCATGAGATCCATCAAATTTTATCGTGATATGTCCTAATTCATTCAAATTAGTTTGGACAACATCTCCTACTGCTGTGATTACATACATTTGTTTATCAAAGCAGAGCTTCATATCACAAGTTATTTCTTTTCTTACCTGATTCAATTCAATCTTATAACAATAATCTGTTAATGTTTCCGGTGCTTCATCTCCAAATAAAATCATTATTTTTTCTTTCCTGAATACTTCTGCTTCTATACCAACATCTGTTACAACCGTTTCAAAGATCGTCATCTCTGTTCCTCCTAAACTCAGCTATATAATCCAAAACTTGCTACCCAAGCAATGATAACTCGTGGGATGCCGTTAAGAAATCTTGAATAAAGAACTGATGGTACACCTACTTCTACTGTCTCAGCTTTTGCTTCTTCCAAACCTAGACCGACTGGAATAAAATCACATGCATTTTGAGTATTGATAGCAAATAGTGCCGGTAATGCTAATTGGGGAGGAATATTTCCTTTTCCAATCTCTACACCGATCAATGTTCCAATCACTTGGCTAATAACTGCCCCTGGACCAAGCAAAGGAGATAAAAATGGCAGTGAACAAATAAAGCCAATGATTGTTAATCCAACTGCATTTCCTGCTAAAGGTGCCATAATGTTAGCAAATACATTACCGATCCCAGAACCTTGTATCACACCAATCAAAAGGGAAACGAAAGCCATAAAAGGGATCACTGTCCGGATCATCGTATCTACTGCTTCTCTTGCTGATTGATTGAATGTAGCAACTACTTTTCCCGCGCCCATTCCAATTTTTGCTATCCAGTTTTGCTGCTCTGCTTTTTGCTCGGTTATCTTTTTAGAAGTATCATATTTGTACTTTTTATCTGGAGATGTAGTATTTACTGTTTCTTTGTTATCACTAGTTTCCATTAGTGGCTGTATTTGTTCTAATCCTACTGCTGAAACATAAATATCTTCAGTGATATATTGTGCTAATGGGCCACTTTTTCCTGTGGGAACGATATTGATGGTTGGTATCCCTTTTTTAGGATAAATTCCACATCTAAGAGTCCCTCCACAGTCAACGATTGCAAGCGCGATTTCACTATCAGGTATTGATGTTTTGAATCCATTGATAGACTCCATACCTGTCAGTTCTTCTATTTTATCTACGATCATTGGCCTCTCACCTCCACCTGTGACATAGATGAACTTGTGTTTAACTTTTGTCGGCCTAATAATCAAAGGACCTCCATACCCGCCGTTTCCTTTTACGATCTTGATATCACTATACATTTAAAACACTCCTTTCTCTAATCAACTGAAAGCTCTACTTTTTTGCTAAGAACGATTCCTTGCTGTCTGCATACAAATCCAGTAGTAAAATCAGTTATCCAACCACCAATAAAGTTCATCAGCAGTCCCACAAGCAAGTATCGGATAGCCAGCTCCATCGAATTTAGCCCTAAGGTTTCGATCCCTTGAGCAATCCCAATCCATACAAACAATTCTCCAGGATTAATATGGGGGAATACACCATTGCTCGTATGACAAAATTGAGCTTGAGCAGCATAATAGCTTGGTTTGTAGTATTCTGGAAGGAAACGAGCCATTGTAAATGACATAGGATTTCCCAACATAAAAGCAGATAAGAACGGTAACACAAGGTAACGAGTAAGCGGATTTTTCGCTGATAATTTGGCTACTTTCGTTACTCGGTCTTCACCTAAAAAAGCAATCAGCGTATTCATTGCAACCATCAGCATCAAGACAACTGGTACGATTCCTGTCATCCAGCTTATGAATGTTTCTGCACCTGTTTGGAACAGCCTCATAAATCTCTCAGCAAATTTTGTTATGATATCCATCGTTTGTCACTCCTTTTTTCTTTGATCGTACTTTTCCATATCCGAAAATTATTGAGCATAGCAATAAAAGGCAATGTAGGTTGTTCACTTTTTTCATTTCCTGCCTCTATTCGTAAGTATACTTCTCTGGCATTTTCTAAAGCTGCTTGTGTCAAACGATCTTCCGCTCGAACTGAGGGATGGTAACGATCGATGTAATGGATATCTTCACCCGCATAGACAGGTAATGAATGAAATTTTGCCAAAGATGTAACCCCTTGCATTTTTCTGACTTCTAAAACTTGACCATGATCGTCTATAGCTAGCATAACAATCGTGCCTGAACGGATTTTCCCAGGTCGTTTACCAATCGCTACTTTTCCTTTTCTTCGCAGTTCGCTATATGTTTGATTGAAATGCTTTAGTTGCTTCCAACTGATAACTGCTTGCAGCACATAAGCTGAAGCTGCGAAAACTATGAATAGATACATATCATTCATGAAGTCTCTCTCCTTTACTTTTGATTAGTTTTAAAAATGATTCCTGTGTCGGTGCTAATTCAATAAACTCATCTATTCCCATTTTTATGAGTTCAAATAGGATATCGTATAGCTCAAATAATTCATTTTCAACTTCAGCCGTCATTTCTTCAGGTATGGCAAATAAAAAAATAACTCCATTTCCTCCTGTTTCTGCTAAACCTTGATCAGTTATTAGCCCTACTGATAAAACAATGTGTTGAGATAGCTGGTTGGTTGTGTGAGGAAAAGCAAATTCTTTGTTAACAAATGTGCTTTGCTGAGATTCTCTTTTCAAGATCCTTTTTTCAAATTCTTCATCCACATAATAGCCTCTGATCAAAGGAGCGACTAATTTGTTTAAATATTCTTGATACGTCTTTTTTTCTTTCCATATTTGATAGAAAAAAACAGTAGAATGAAACCCGACTAATCGCTTTTTTTTGCTTTTTGCCATTGTGCCCTTAACCAAGAGTCATCGAAAAGATTAGTCAAATGGATCACCGGTGTCTCTTCATTTACATTTTTTAACGGAATCGTTGTAAAAACAGCGAAATATTTGTTTAGATCTACTTTTTCATATTGTTCTTCTGAAACATGTGTTATTTGTATATCCGTCCCCAATATCCTTTTGATTTGTCTTTGGATCATTAATGCTGTTCCTTTTCCTGTCGTATGAACAATGGCTACTTTTTTAGAGGAAAAATGCTCTTTTGATATCGAAATGCTAACTCCAAATACAACGTTAGGTAGCTGATCTCTACTTTAGAGATCTTATGTTGCAAGATAGCTTCTAATGCTTGTATGCATTCGCTAGCGATTTGGTAAGAAAAAGGATACTTTTTTTCTATCTCACCATAAAATAAATCAGTCAATCGATAACGAAAAATTACCCGATTTATCAATAAAGAGAGGTGCTGTTTCATCTCTTGATATAAGAAGGACTCATCCAGATCAATGAGATCTAATCGTCGAATACGCATCATCATGGGGTCGAAATATAAGCGCAAATCAGAGTTAGCTTTTCTTATCATCGTTATACTTGTGTTGATGATGTTCAAAGGAAAACTGACAAAATCTTTTTCATATTGGCTCAAAGTTAGTTCATAGATTTCTTCCAACCGATTGATCAGTTCATTGAATTCTTGGATATATTCAAAACACCCACTGTAACGATTGATGGGCTTCTTCAACAGATAGTTACTAGAGATTCTATTCAAAGAAATACCGATAACTTTCGTCAAAAGGGTGATTTCTTGTTTACTAGCATTCGTCTTCTTCTGAAAATGTTTGATTGCTTGTTTTTCTTCTAGAACCTGTTCTGTTTTCGTCTCTGAAAAGTAGGGAGAAACAAAATAAAACAAAAGTAGTCGTAATTCTAGCTCATCTCCTATTATTCTTAGTCCTTTATTTGGTGTGCCTGTAATCTTTACATCAAAATCATTGATCATCTCTTTTAATGTCTTTAGATCCTTGACCACTGTTCCTCTGCTGACACCGACTTCTTCAGACAAATCATCCATACGTAAGAAATCCTCTGTTTCGATCAGCCTATTTAGTAAATAAGCGATTCTTTTGGATGCCGAATTGAAATCACTGGCTGTTTTCAATTTTCCTTGCATGATCTCATCAAAAAAATCAAAATCATAAATTTCAAGTTCAAAATGTTTGTTTTTTTGGATGATTTTTGCAATACCGGCAATTTCTTCATTCAACTCCCCAATATCTTTTTTTATGGTTTGATTACTGGTTTTGATTTCTTTTTGCACTTCCTGGATTGAAACTTTCTTGTGAGTGACTAGTAATTTCAATAATTGGTACCATCTGTTTACTAGCGTCACGTGCGTCCCCCCTATCCTTTATCCTCTTGTTTTACCTCCTGAAATATTAGTCGTGACTCCAGTGATATAACTTGATCTTTCTGAAAGATAATAGCAGACTAGATCCGCCACTTCTTGCAGCTTACCACTCCTTCCTAGAGGGATCGTACTTGTTCGACTGTAACCGTTTCTCAGCTGTTCGACGCTTATACCTCTCGTATAAGAAAGAGCTTCTTCATATTCTTGTGTTCTCAAACCGGTTTCTTCCAGTATCCCTGGTGCAACACCTACCACACGAACATTCCTCTTTCCTAACTCTTTTGCCCAAGAACGAGTAAAACTGTTCATCGCTGCTTTTGTAGCAGCATAACAGCTCTGTCCTTCTGATCCTTCCAATCCTGATTCAGAAGAAAGATTCACGATCACTCCTGATCCCTTTTGCACCAAGATTCTTCCAACTGCTTGGCTCATCAAATATACACTTTTTTGATTGACAGCGATCATCTTATCAAAAACTTGTTCTGATAATTCATACTTGCTTTTTGGATGATTTCTATCTATTAGAAGAGAAGGAATATTTATTCCTGCATTATTGACTAGACCATCGATCGTCTTGAAATGTTTCATTACTTTATATATCCCTTCTTCTATGTCCGTTTTAGAAGACACATCGACTTTTAAAGATAGTAGGTTTTCATGCTGTATACGGCATTCAGTTACATCAAAATTCGCTACTTGTGCATTCTGCTTCAACAAATTTTCGACGATACTTCTTCCAATTCCTGAGGAACCTCCAGTTACAATTACTACTTTTCCTGCAATATCCAACCAATCCGGCATATGTGATCCTCTCCTTCTTTTTTCTTACAAATCCAGTATAAAAGCTCACTAAAAAAAATTAAGACATGAAATTTACAGCTTCAGCTAAAAAATGTGTACTAATGGAAGAGCAAAAAAAATTTTCATCTTTTTGCATAGATTACTAAAATTCCTGAGCGTTATATAAGCAATGTTTCTCTTTTTGATATATAATTGTTTTATCATTTAAGGAAGGAGAATTCTAATGAAAACTTTAGATGCTATTGCATTAACTTTATTGATTGTGGGAGGGTTGAACTGGCTGTTGGTAGGCTTGTTCGAACTTGATTTAGTAGCTATGATTGCTGGTGGTTCAACAACTATTTTTGCGAAGATCATTTATATCGTCGTAGGTATTTGTGCGATCTACTGCTTGAAATTTTTCCCAATGATTACTAGAAAAGTTGATGAAAGATATTAGAAAGCTATAATTATTAAAAAAGTTATTATCTTCATGAACCTTCCCTTTATTGGGAAGGTTTTTTCATTTTAAACCATCTGCTTCTCTTTGTTTAAGTGATATACTGAATAAAGATAATCTATTTTAGGAGGAGCTATCATGCATAAAGGGATTTACGCAGGCTTGTTGGGAACTGTAATACTTTTTTCTGCCTGTGGATATAAAACAAAGAATTCTGTTAAAGAATCTTCAGCAGCCATTTCAACAACTGAGGTTGGTTCAACTAAAAGTACTTCTACTACTTCCATTACTAATACTTCTACTGGTAATGTAGATTCGCAACATAGCCAATCAAGTATTCAGTCGTCTAGCATTTCTTCAACATCTGAAATGCAAGAAAGCACTGTACCTTCTCTTCCATTAGAAAACTCTGACAAAGCACTTCTATTTCTTATTGCCCACCGTTCCGAATTACAAAGTGACGATATTGTTATTAGCTTTTATCAAAAAATTGATCGAGATTATTTGTTCACAGCTTCCAGCAAACAAATCCGTTCCCAAGGGGGATCTGGAAGCGTTGGTTTTTATCGAGTGTCACCCGAAGGATCGATTACGATGACAGATGCAAATGGAACACCATTTTGATTAGATGATATTATACGGATTTACAGTACTAGCAAGTCATTATCGGTATCATTTTTTCTGAGAAAGTTATACGGAGTATAAATAAGCATTTGCATTAACCTAATAATTCGTTACAGCTTTTCTCTTATGAATATACTCACTTCTCTACTTGCTCTCTTGATAAATTTTTGGTATCTACTTCATTTTCGGTCAACTGAGTTAATGAAATTTATTGTCGGACGGTTTTCTAGATTCAATTTTTCTATATTTGGATAGAAGAATTTACTTTTTTTACCTTTTGACATATTTTCTTCTTATTATTTTAATGATCCCTTTTTCAAATTAGAAAGATAGCCTTTGTATCGTATTAGATGAAATATTCACAAAGCTAACCATTATACTTGCATTTTTTTCAAAATAGAGTTATTACATAAATAGGGATAAATAAAAAATACTTATTGAAAGGATGATTAAAAATGGCAAATGTACCTAGCATTCGCGACATGTTCCCTGATTTCAATGACGTGTTTAGTCCAGCATTCAATGATTTTTTAGGTGTTTCAAGTTATCCAAAAGTGGATTTAGTCGAAAATGAAAAAGAATACAAACTAACTGCTGATATGCCTGGCTGTGACAAAGAAGACACGACAGTTGAATATTCAGATAATACTTTGACGATCTCCGCCAATCATGAGTCCCATACAGAAGATAAAGAAGATGGCAACTATGTACGGAAAGAAAGACATTCGGTCTCTTACAAACGTTCATTCTATCTTCCTAATGTTGATGAAGAAAAAATCACTGGAACCTTTAAAAACGGTGTACTGAAATTAGTATTACCTAAAACAGCTCATCAGCCAAAAGAAACAAAAAAAATTGAGTTAAATTAGAACTTATCGCCTCTCGATGGATGAGGGGCGATTTTTATATATTTGGATAAGAACGAGTATGTTTAAATTTTCAAAATGAGCAAAAAAATATTTTGTTTTTACGATAAAGATGTTATGATCTCTCTTGGTAAAAAATATGAGAGTTGATCATTTGATTGTCTTAAGTAAACTTTTGTTTTGGATACCATTTATCATAATGACCAGTGCTTTCTTTTACTTATTCAAAAGGCCTAATAAATACTTACTCTTATCTGCTTGTCCGATGATCTATTTTATCCATAAGATTAGAGGATTTTATTATTACGACTCTGGTATCTCATTGTTTTGCTACGAAATCGGCTTATTAGCTTCAGCCATCTTTTTCATATTTGTGTTAGAATATTTCAGAAAAAAATAAACTTCCAGTCAGTTTTGGCTGGAAGTTTTTTATTTGGTGCAGATCTTTTCAGCTGATATTCATACAAGTTGATCCATTTTTCTATTATTAAGTACATACCATTGTGACTCTTTGAATGTGGGGGAGAAAAAAATAAAAGGAGCTGGTATTTTGTTAGTTATGAGTAAAGCTTTGTTTTTACTTCCCTGCACGTTCATGTTTATTGTTTTATGTTATTTCAAAAGAAGAAAAAAATGGTGCTGGATCGATGTTCTACTATTCCTTCCCTTTTTCCCGCTTATTTATTTTCTTGAAGAAATATGGGATGATATGGCATGCGATTCTGCTTTTCTTTTTAGTCATTCATTGGGGATTATGATCTCTCTTATGATCTTTGCCATTGTGCTATTTTTTTTGAATAAAAAATAATGTATTAAAATGTATTAACTCGTTTGTCCCAACTTCCAAAACATATTTTTGAAAGTTGGGTGTTATCTTTTTTGAAGTATAAAAAGATCTCAAATCAATCCACTTTACTTTCTTATTATGTTATTCATAGTAACAAAATCTCACCTACTTTATCTTATAACTTGATTTTTTGCATAAAAACTAAATAAAGAGTGCGGCATTTCGCACTTTTTTATTATAGATAAACGTTTAGACAAATTGGAGTACTTCTAGTTTCGTGATACATTGGCATAGAAATTACTTGCAGTGTTTAGGTTTCCATAATTTAA
>OKPQ01000216.1_pt1 | contig 18238 bp, 19 predicted proteins | sample 1611121 | NCBI WGS metagenome assembly OKPQ01 (sample SAMN04436712, study PRJEB24849) | human gut metagenome | biome: human gut; feature: NICU; material: stool | host: Homo sapiens | place: USA: Saint Louis, MO | collected 2010-08-16 | reverse complement strand
TAACAACCGTCTGGATGCCGGACTGACCATCTTCTTTATGGTGGTGGTCGTGGTGTTGGCGTTGTATTCTCTGAAGACCGCGCTGGCGGCGCTGAAAGAAGACAAGCCGACGGCGAAAGAGACACCGTATGAGCCAATGCCTGAAAACCTGGAAACGATTGTCACCCAGGCGAAAGGGGCGCATTAACCTTTGTGCCGGGTGGCGGCTTCGCCTTACCCGGCCTACTTTTCCTGTGAGATGAGAATTATGTTCGACACCCTTTCCAAAGCAGGTAAGTACCTGGGCCAGGCCGCCAAAATGATGATCGGCGTACCGGATTACGACAACTACGTCGAGCATATGCGGGTCAACCATCCGGACCAGACGCCAATGACCTACGAAGCATTTTTCCGCGATCGCCAGGACGCCCGCTACGGCGGCAAGGGCGGGGCGAAGTGCTGTTAACCCTCTTTCGGTAAATAGAGGCTGATCTGTTCCTGCTTACAGCCATAAAGTGCCGCGAGTTTTTCGCGGGTACGCTTTTGCGGGCGCGAGTCCAGCGCTTCCAGCTGTGACACGGCGGACTGGCTGATGCCCAGTTTCTCTGCCACCTCCTGCTGGGACATGCCGCGCAGGATGCGCCATGCGGCCTGCAGGCTGACGTTCTGCCAGGTCATGATGCTGCAAACCTCGCCAGGAAGCTCAACGTCATCCAGACTATCGTGTTCGACTTCAATATCCTCCAGGTCGTCGTCGGTTTCGTCGTCAATTTCTGCCATTTGTAAGAGCATACGAAAATATTCGTGATAGGGAATAACGACGTACTGCGTTTTCCCGTTATCGTCCTTGATTAGCTGTACAGCCATAGGTTGCACTCTCCTCATGCAGGTAAGTCGTTGAAGTTCTACGCTTGATGGCCAAAACATAACAATGGTCATCGGGATCGTCCCGAAGCGTATAGATGATGCGGTAATCGCCAACGCGTAGCCGGAAATGATCTTCTGTCGCCGATATTTTTTTGATATCGGGCCGGGGAGCGGAACGGTCATCCAGCTCAGCAAGCTTTACCTCAATGCGTCGCTGATACCGCTCGTCAATCTTTGAAAACGCCTTCTTTGCACCATTGGACCAGACAATCTTCATCCGTACCTCCACTGTACGCCCACACAAAATATAAGGAAATAATAAGACTATTAGATAAATTCCGAATTTCTTATGGGGTACTGTAGAGCGGAGAATAAACGCCGGTAAGAGGCAAAACGCATTCCCTCGAGGCGGCTTCAAAACGCCTCTGCCTGGCGACAGAGGCTTGCAGAGAATGTGCGATCAGGCGTTCAGACCGCCGTCCACGTCCAGCCCTGTGCCGGAGATCTGCCCGGCGGCCGGGCTGGCAAGGAAGGTGACCGCCGCGGCGATGTCCTCCGGCTGGCCGTAGTGACCGACGGCAATCATCTGGCGCTGCGCTTCCGCCTGCTCTCCATCCTCTGGGTTCATGTCGCTGTTGGTAGGGCCAGGATGGACCAGGTTAACGGTGATGCCGCGCGGGCCTAGATCGCGCGCCAGGCCGCGAGTAAGAGAGTTGAGGGCGGACTTCGTCATTGAGTAAACGGCAATGCCCGGCATGGCCACGCGGTTAGCCAGACAGCTGCCGATGTTAATGATGCGCCCGCCGTCAGACATATGCACCAGAGCCTCCTGAATAGCGATGACCACTCCACGAATATTGACGTTGATCAGGGCGTCAATGTCCGCCAGCGTCATGGACTCCAGCGGGCCGCCGCGCGCAATCCCGGCGTTGTTGACCAGAATGTCCAGCCCGCCGAGGGCGCGCGCCGCATGGGTGACGGCATCCTGAATGGCCTGCGCGCTGGCGCTGTCGGCCTGCACCGCTTCACCGTGCCGCCCAAGCGCCTTAATTTCATCGGCAACCGCCTGGGCTTTATCGGCAGATTTTTCATACGTAATAACCACGTCGGCACCGGCGCGCGCCAGCGACAGCGCGATAGCGCGACCCAACCCACGGCTGGCGCCGGTAACCAGCGCCTTCTTACCTGTTAAATCGATCTGCATGATGACCTCGTTGCGAGAGTGGTGAGAATCATCATTAGGTATAGTCCCTCGGGGCGATTAACGGCTGAAGTATTCCACCTTCTCAAACGCCTCGCGCAGAACCTCAGGCGTTAACGTCACCGGCAGATAATGAATTGACTCTACCGGACGCAGGGTATGAGCAATGACCTTATCCAGTTCCTCGCGGTTATGGATATCGACCTCCAGCGCGCGAAGCGTGGTCGGCAGGTTGAAACGCTGATACGCCGAGATAAGCTGTGCCAGCACGTCCTCCTGGCCGAGCAGAGCGCTTTGCACCAGGATGCCGTAGGCCACCTTGGTACCGTGCAGGTATTTTTCCGTTTGCGGCAGCACGGTTAAGCCATTATGCACTGCATGCGCCGCCGCCACGCGGGTATAGCGCTCGCCCAGGCCGCCGACCATCCCGCCACCGGCGATAACGGCATCTACCACGTCCCTGAATGCCTGGGTTTGTTCGCCGCGCTGCTGGTCAGCCAGCGCTTCCTCGCTGTGCGCCAGCAGCACGTCGCGGATCGCCAGCGCGCCGTTAATACCCAGCCGCACGGTCAGCGGCAGGTTTTCAGGCCGAGGCGCGAGCACCACCGCTTCATACCACTTCGCCAGCGTATCGCCAATCCCCGCCAGCAGGTACTCCGCCGGGGCGTTGAGAATGATTTGCGGCTCGACCAGCACCAGGAAGTTGGCGTCGTCGAAAATCTCAAACTGCAGCGCCTGACCGGCGTCGTTGTACCAGACGGAAAGTGGCGTCCATGCCGCACAGGTGGCGGCGATGGTTGGAATTGCCACTACCGGGATACCCAGACGGCGAGCCACCGCTTTGGCGGTATCGAGCAGCGCACCGCCGCCAACGCCAATCACCACGCTCGCCTCGCTGCCGGCTTCATGCACCAGGTGAGTGACGTCACGCTCGCTGCAGTGGCCTTTAAACAGCAGGTGTTTCGCCCCCGGCGCGTTAAAACTCTCCGGCAGGAAAGGGCGCGCACCTTCGATGGCGCGTTCGCCGTAAATCCACACCGCGCGGGAAAGCTGTTCCGGGGTAAAGAAGTCATTCAGACGCGCAAGGCTTCCGGAATGGGAAAAGTAGTTCGCCGGGCCAGGTACGACGCGGATATCGGTGGTGCTCATGAAGGTGTCCTTTTTTAGCAAGCGCTAACCCGATGTTATGTCTGGACATCCGGATGGCTAATAATATTTCGCTTTAACTTATGCCTTTTCCGTCGTTGTCAGTCAACCGGAGCTGTGAAAAATTCGCTAAATCAGAAGAGTAATGAAGGATTTACGCGGATGGTTTCCAGTCGCCTTGAGATGCGCGGTATCAGCCTGGCCTTTTCCGGCTTTCAGGCCCTGTCGCGCGTGAATTTCACCCTTACCGGCGGATCGGTGCATGCCCTGACCGGCGCCAACGGCGCGGGGAAATCAACGCTGATGGCGGTGCTGTGCGGAACGCACGAACGTTATGAAGGTGAGATCTGCATTAATAACCAGCCGGTGACGATCCGCGAGCCGCTGGATGCCAAACGGCTGGGGATCCATCTGGTACAGCAGGAAGTGGATGTGGCGCTGATCCCGGGATTAACCATTGCCGAGAACATCATGCTCGATACGCTGGCGCAGCCGGGACATCGCTTCAGCTGGCGTACGCTGCGCCATCAGGCGAGACAGGCCCTGGCGCAGCTGGACGTCTCTCTTGACGTACGCCGCGTTATTGACAGCTGTTCGCTTGCCGAAAAGCAGCAGATTTTGCTGGCGCGGGCGTTGTCCCATCACTGCCGTTTTTTAATTCTCGATGAGCCCACTGCGCCGCTGGACGCCCACGAAAGCGAGCGCCTGTTTGCTGTGGTCAGACGTTTACAGCAGCAGGGCATCGGCGTGGTGTTTATCTCGCACCGCATTCACGAGCTGAAAGCCATTTGCGACACCCTGACGGTGCTGCGCGACGGCAAGCTGATTGAGTCCGGTCCAATGGCGGATCTCAGCGGCGAGGCGATTGTAGAGAAGATGCTTGGCCACGTGCTGAGCGATATCTACCCGCCCGCGCGCCCTGCGCACGGCGACGAAACGCTGCTACGCGTGGAGGGGCTGCACGACGACGCGCTGCTGAAAGATATCTCCCTGCACCTGCGCAAAGGCGAAATTCTCGGCATTGCCGGGCTGGCGGGCGCAGGCAAAACCGAACTCTGCAAGGCGTTGTTTGGTGCCAGCAAAAGCCGCGTGGCGCGCGGTGAGCTGAATCATCAGCCCTGGAAACCGCGCGACCCGGCGGATTCGGTGCTGCGCGGCCTGGCGCTGGTGCCGGAGGAGCGGCGCAAAGAGGGCATTTTTATCGACGAGCCGGTGAGCATGAATCTGGCGGTGACGGCGGATAACAGCTTCTCGCGCTGGAGCCTGTTCGGCCATCGTCAGGCGTGGCGCTGGGCGGAAGAGGTTATCGCCCGCGTGGGCGTGCGGGCGCGCGGGCCGGGGCAGGTGCTGCGCCGTCTGTCCGGCGGTAACCAGCAGAAAGTCGCCATCGGCAAATGGCTGCGCAATGACGCCAGCGTACTGATATTCGACGAACCGACCAAAGGCGTGGATGTGAAGGCCAAAACCGACCTGTTCCAGCTGATTGACGGCCTGGCGCGCGAGGGCAAAGGGGTCATTTACGCCTCCGGCGAGTTTGCCGAGCTGGTGGGGCTGTGCGACCGCATCTGTGTGCTGTGGGACGGACGTATCGTGGCGGAAGTCGCCGGGGCCGAGGCCCGTGAAGAAACCCTGCTTTATTATTCAACCGGAGGAACGGCGTCGTGAGTAAGGCCCTTTCAGTGAACGCGGCGGCGTCTGGCCGTCAGCAGATTTTCGATTTTCTCTATAAGTGGGGCATGTTGCTGACCGTCGTCGCGCTGGTGGCCGTTTTTGGCCTGGCGTCGGACAGCTTCCTCGACCCGAATAACATCATCAATATTCTGCGTTCGATTGCCATCGTGACGGTGATTGCCATTGGCGTGTCGATTTCGCTGACCATTGGCGGGTTCGATCTCTCCGTGGGATCTACCGCGTCGCTGGCGAACGCGCTGGTGATTTCGCTCTTCGTCTGGCACGGCTTTGGTACCACCGAGTCGATTCTGATCACCCTCGCGCTCTGCACGCTGGTGGGGCTGTTTAACGCCTTTCTGATCGTCATCCTGCGTATTCCGGATATGCTCGCGACGCTTGCCAGCCTGTTTGTGATCCAGGGCGTGGCGATGACTTACAGCTACGGCGGGTCGATCACCGAAAACATGGTGCTGCCGAGCGGTGACATGGCGGAAGGGACCATTCCGGCGGCGTTCAGCCTGCTGGGGCAGGTGCCAACAATCGTGATCATCATGCTGGCGGTGACCATTCTGGCGCAGCTGGGCCTGTCATTGACCACCCACGGCCGTCGGATGTACGCCATCGGCGGTAACCCGGAAGCGGCTCGCCTTTCCGGCATCCGCACTACCCGCTACAAGGTCGCGGCCTACGTGATTGCCTCTCTGCTGGCGGGCCTGGGTGGGATTTTGCTGGCCTCGCGCATCGGTTCGTCGCAGGTCAATGCGGGCGGCGGCTACCTGATGGATGCGGTGGCGGCGGCGTGGATCGGCTTCTCGCTGGCCGGCTCCGGCAAGCCGAACGCGCTGGGAACCCTGGTCGGGGCGATCATTCTTGGCGTGCTGTCAAACGGGCTGGTGATGCTCTCGGTGCCGTATTACGCCATGGACATTATAAAAGGGCTGGTGCTCGCGGTAGCGCTGGCGATTACCTACATACAAAAACGCTGACAACACAACGGGATAAAAAATGAAAAAGATTGCACGCTCTTTGGTGGCATTAGGGTTATTCACTGCTCTGCCTGGCTTTGCGGCCACGCCGGCACCGCTTCCACCAGCCATTGCTAACCACGACGGCCCGATCCGCATCGCGGTGATCCGCAACCTCGGCTCAGACGACAACACCACGCAGTTTATTGCCGGGGCGATTCAGGAAGGCAAGAAGCTCGGCTTTAAGGTCAGCACCTTTTTAAGCAACGGGGACGATGCCAAATTCCAGGACTTCGTGAACCAGGCCATCAGCCAGAAATATGACGGGATTATTCTCTCCCAGGGGCGCGATCCGTATGCGACTGCGCTGGTGAAGAAAGCGGTGGATGCCGGGATCAAAGTCGCGGTATTTGATACCGCGGTGAACGGCGAGATCCCGGGCGTGACCGTTACCCAGCAGGACGATGCCTCCCTGACCAATCTCTCCTTCGGCCAGCTGGCGAAAGATTTCAACGGCAAAGCCAATATCGTCAAGCTGTGGGTGGCGGGCTTCCCGCCGATGGAGCGTCGTCAGGCGGCCTATAAAGCGCTGCAAAAGCAATATCCGGAGATCAAAGAGCTGGAGTCTATTGGCGCGGTCTCGTCTGACGTGCAGGGTGACACCGCCAACAAGGTGGGCGCGATCCTGGCGAAATACCCGAAAGGTAAAATCGACGCCATCTGGGGCACCTGGGACGCCTTCAGCCAGGGCGCCTATAAGGCGCTGAAAGAGAACGGCCGCACCGAGATCAAGCTCTACAGCATCGACATCTCCAACCAGGATCTGCAGCTGATGCGCGAGCCGGGCAGCCCGTGGAAGGTGAGCGTGGCGGTGGATCCGAAGCTGATTGGGGCCACCAACGTGCGTCTGGTGGCCAATAAAATTGCTGGTGAACCGACCCCGGCCACCTACGATTTTAAAGCCGCGGCCATCCCGCAGGCCCTGCTGACCGCCCAGCCGGGCGCGGTGAACGTAGCGTCGCTGGGGAAAATCATTCCAGGCTGGGGCCAGACGGAAGATTTTATCGCCCCGTGGTTTGCGACGCTGGAAGCGAAAAATAAATAAAACAAGCCGGGTGGCGGCTGCGCCTTACCCGGCCTACATTTTGCACCCGTAGGCCCGGTAAGCGCAGCGCCACCGGGCGAAAGGAATCCACTATGTCAGCATTACCCAACACAGAATAAATCCGCAATATTCGGCTGATTGGCCATAGCGACCAGGGCGGTCGCCCTGACGGCGTGCAGCTGATGGTGCACCGCGGATTCGCCTGGATCGGCCATATGGTGTCGCAGGGCTTTTCGATAGTGGACGTGCGCGACCCGAAAAAACCCAAGCCCGCGGGCTATGTTCCCGCGCCGCCCGGCACCTGGAATGTGCACCTCCAGGCGCATGACGATCTGCTGCTGGTGATCAACGCCCGGGATCTGTTTGCCGATGCCCGTTTTGCCGACGAGAAGGTTTACTACACCCGTCAGGTGGGGGAGACCGTCAGCGACGTGCAGGACAAAGGCTGGAGCGCCGGGCTGCGCGTGTTTGATATTTCCACGCCGGACAAGCCGCGTGAGATCGGCTTTCTGTCACTGAGCGGCATCGGTATTCACCGCATCTGGTACGTCGGCGGGCGCTGGGCCTATGTGTCCGCGCTGATCGACGGTTTTACCGACTACATCTTCCTGACCATCGATCTGGCCGATCCGCGTAAGCCCGAAGTGGCAGGGCGCTGGTGGCTGCCGGGGATGAATCAGGCGGCAGGGGAAAAGCCTGACTGGCCGGAAGGCAAACGCTATGCGCTGCATCATGCGATCGTCGCAGGCGATACCGCCTACGGCAGCTGGCGCGACGGCGGTCTGACGCTGCTGGACGTGAAAGACCGCACCCAGCCGACATTAATTAGCCATCGCAACTGGAGTCCGCCGTTTGGCGGTGGGACGCATACCGCGCTGCCGCTGCCCGACCGCGATCTGCTGGTGGTACTCGACGAAGCGGTGCTCGACAATCAGGAAGACGGCGAGAAGCTGATCTGGCTGTTTGATATCCGCGAGCCGGCAAACCCGGTCAGTATCTCGACATTCCCGCAGCCGGATGAGAGAGACTACGTGACGAAAGGGGCACATTTCGGACCGCATAATCTGCATGAAAACCGGCCGGGGAGCTTTGTCAGTTCAACGCTGATTTTTGCCACTTACCAGAATGCTGGCATACGCGCGTATGACATTTCCAATCCGTATCGTCCGGTGGAAACCGGTGCGCTGGTGCCTGCCGCACCTGAGAGGATGATGGACACGCGGCCGAATCGCCCGCAGGTGATCCAGTCATGCGATGTGTTTGTGGATGCGCAGGGGATTATTTACAGCACGGATTATAACGGCGGGCTGTCGGTGATTGAGTATCTGGGGTGAGAGTTTGCCCGGTAAGCGCAGCGTCACCGGGCAAACGGTCTCAGCTGTACTGACGCACCCGTGCCACCAGCTCTTCCACGCTGTCGATGCGATCGGCAATCACAATCAGCGCCTTGCCGAGCGTAATCGCGTGGCGCAGGCATTCGTGGCGCATGGCGTCATCCGCGATGGTGTCGATATCCGCAACGTGTGAAAGCCCTACGCTGCGGCGGATCAGCTCGGTGCCACTGAAGCCAATGGCATCGTGCCAGACTTTTTTCAGAAACGCGGAGGCATAGCCCGGTACGCTCAGCGCGGCATCGCGCGTTTTCTCATGTGCCAGCGCCTGGAAGCGTTCCGCGAAGGTGTTCCAGAGTTCCTGAATATCGGTCAGCCGCTGCTCGCGCGCGGCGGCGGCATCGCGAATGCCCAGATGCCCCGGCAGGCCGCAGAAATTGAGCAGCAGGTTGCCGATAGCGGTGCCCACGTCAAAGCCAATCGGGCCTACGTAGCCGAATTCAGCGTCGATGGCCTTCAGGCTGTCTTCCGCCACGAATATCGATCCGCTGTGAATATCGCCGTGCAGCAGCGCTTCGGCATGCGAGAAGAAGCGATGCTTGAGTGAGGCCACGGCAATTTTCAGCTGGGCGTCGTCGCGGAGGGCGGCGACGTCGCTTTCCAGCTCGGCCGGGTAGCTGTTGCGCGCGTGGATCTGGTACGGATCGTTGAAGAACAGATCTTCCGTGATCTCGCACATCTCAGGGTTAATGAACTTCGCCACCTGCGCTTTCTTATCGTGCGGGTGCAGGTAGAAATCGCTGGTGTGGAACAGCGTGTGCGCCAGGTATTCCCCCAGCTGACGTGCGGCCTGCGGGTAGTGATGATTTTTAATCAGCTCGCCGCGCCAGATGCGATGGCTGGAGAGATCTTCCATCACCATCACCGCCAGCTCCGGGTCGTAATGGTGGATTTTCACGGTGTGCTGCGGGCTGTGCCGGTAGTGCTCGACCAGCGTTTGCGCCTCCAGGCGCGCGCGGTCCAGCGTCAGCGGCCAGGACTCGCCGACGCAGCGCACGTAAGGGAGTGCCTGCTTAACGATGATACGGCTCACGCCCTGGGCATCGTAAATTTTGAAAACCAGATTAAGGTTACCGTCGCCCACTTCCTGCGCCTCTACCAGCGATGAGGGATTATCAAGGCCGCCAAACTGCCTGGCATACTCCACGGCGTCCTGGGCGGTAAAGGTACGGTATTGCGACATTGCCTGCTCCTCACTGATTTTGCGAATAAAGACATGTAGACGTCTATACATCTGGATTTCATCCTGACACAATGTGCTACAACAACGCAACAGGGAATTAACGACATGCAGACAATACAGACGACCAGCCTGCGGGTGACGGATAATCAGCTCTTTATTCTCGATCAGCAGGCGCTTCCGCAGGAGAAACGCTGGCTGGACGCGACAACGGTAGAGGCGCTGGTGGGGCATATTCATGCCCTTCGCGTGCGCGGCGCGCCGCTGATTGGTCTCTCTGCAAGCCTGCTGCTGGCGCTGTTGGCCGAAAACGGCAAAAGCCGTGATGAACTGGCGCTGGCGCTGGAAACGCTGCGCGCCTCCCGGCCGACGGCGGTTAACCTGATGAACAACCTCGACCGCATGAAGCTGGCGCTCTGGCAGGAAGATTTTGTGCCAGCGCTGACGGCGGAAGCGTTGCGTCTGATTGATGAGGATAAGCAGCTCTGCGACGCCATCGCGCGTGCGGGCAGTGCGCTGGTGAAGCCCGGTAGCCGTCTGCTGACCCACTGCAACACTGGCGGTCTCGCAACCGCGGGCGTGGGGACCGCGCTCGGCGTTATTGCCCGTGCGCATCAGGAAGGCAACGTCACTAACGTCTGGGTGGATGAAACCCGGCCGCTGCTGCAGGGGGGCAGGCTGACCGCATGGGAGCTTGGCGAGCTGGGTGTGCCGTATCAGCTTATCACCGATTCCATGGCCGCCAGCCTGATGGCGAAAGGGCAGGTCGACGCCGTGTGGGTAGGGGCCGACCGCATTGCCGCCAACGGTGATGTGGCGAATAAAATTGGCACCTACTCTCTGGCGGTGCTGGCGAAATTCCACGGTATTCCGTTCTACGTTGCCGCGCCGCAGACCACGCTCGACCCGGCCTGCCCGAACGGGGACGCGATCCCCATCGAGCAGCGTGCCGCCAGCGAAGTGACGGGCGTGGCGGGAAGCTTTGGCGCGGTGCAGTGGGCGCCGGAAAATGCACGGGTCTATAACCCGGCCTTTGACGTTACGCCTGCCTCGTTGATTAGCGGCTGGGTACTGGATACGGGCGTGGTCACGCCGGAAGCGGTGGCAAACGGGAAATTCGCCTGACTCCGGCTATCCTTTAAGGGGTTCCCCTGAGAGGACAACATCGTGACGCTCGACCCTGAGACAGATTTAAAACTGGAGCGCGTGGTGGATGCACCGCGCGACCTGCTATGGCTGTGCTGGACTACGCCCGAGCACATCAAAAACTTCTTCATTCCTGCACCCCATAAGGTGACCGAATGCGATCTCGATCTCCGCGTGGGCGGGCGGTTCAACACCGTGTTTGAGGTGGACGGTCAGCGGATGGATAACCGCGGCGTCTTTCTGGAAATCGATCCTGGCAAAAAGCTGGTCTTTACCGACGGTTATACCGAAGGCTGGAAACCGGCCGAAAAGCCGTTTATGACGGCGATCCTGTTGCTGGAAGATGTCGGGGAGGGCAAAACCCGCTACACGGCGATTGCGCGGCATCCAACGAAGGCGATCCGCGAGCAGCATGAGCAGATGGGCTTCCACGAAGGGTGGGGGATTGTGCTGGATCAACTGGTGGGGTATGTGAAGGGGCTTAACGCGTAGGGTGCGCTGGTGCCCTCACCCCGGCCCTCTCCCACAGGGAGAGGGAGCAAACACTAAAAACGGCAGCTATAGCTGCCGTTTTGCTTTCACCTATGCCAGACGAGGATACGCATCCGCAATCGCATCCCCGGTAAACTGCGCCACCCAGCCTTCCGGGTTGTCAAAAATACGGATCGCGGTAAAGTTCGGCTCTGAACCCATATCAAACCAGTGCGGCGTGCCCGCCGGCACGGAAATCAGGTCGTTTTTCTCGCACAGCACCTGATACACCTCATCACCAATGTGCAGGCAGAACAGCCCGGCACCTTCTACAAAGAAGCGCACTTCATCTTCGCCGTGGGTGTGCTCGTTCAGGAACTTCGCGCGCAGCGCCTCTTTCTGCGGGTTGTCGGCGCGCAGGCTGATCACATCCCAGCTCTGGTAACCCTTCTCCGCCACCAGCTTATCGATCGCATGCTGATAAGCTTCGATCACGGCTTCAGGCGCGGGGTTCTGTCCTAAATCCCGATCGGCCGCCCAGCGTTCAAAGCGCACGCCTTTGGCGTTGAGCTGTTGGGCAATTTCGTCCGCGTCGGTGCTGTGCCACTGATGCTTACTGGCGTTTTTATCAGAGTAAATCGTTAATGCGCTCATGAAGGGATCTGCTCCGGGTTAATCTCGTCAAACTGGTGAACCTGATGATGGTGGCTTGCGCCGTCATCATCACCGCGAATCAGCTGCAGGGTGCGAAAACCTGCCTGTTCAGCCGCGTCCAGCTCCTGATGAATATCTGACAGGAACAGGATCTGCGATGGCGAGATGCCCGTTTGCGCCGCAATGTTCTGATAAGACTGTACTTCACGCTTGGCGCCGATATGGGTATCAAAATAGCCGCTGAACAGATGAGTAATATCACCTTCGTCGCTGTAGCCAAATAACAGTTTTTGCGCTGCGACGGAGCCAGAGGAATAAACATAGAGATCAATCCCTTGCGCTTTCCATTTTTCCAGCGCAGGGAGCACGTCCGGGTAGAGATGGCCGGTAAAGTCGCCATTGACGTATCCGTCGTGCCAGATAATCCCCTGCAGTGCCTTCAGCGCCGTCGATTTGCGGTCTTCATCCATAAAGGTAAACAGGGTGTCGATAAGCGTGCTGACGCTGGCGTGCGGCGCGTCAATTTCATCGCGCAGGTTGTCCAGAATGGATTTGACCGGCTCGGCGTACTGCTGAGCGGTGACGAAGGCCGCCAGACGCTCACGCGCGTAGGGGAACAAAACATCATGGACAAAACGGATATCGCTGGTGGTGCCTTCAATATCCGTCACAATTGCGCGAATCATACCTTCTCCAGTTGTCGTAAACGCATTTCGCATTCAAATAAGAATTCTAACCCTTCAAGATGACGGCGGGCCTCGGCCACATCGCGTCCCCAGCAGGTTAAGCCATGACCGCGCAGAAGAAAACCATAATTAAGCGGGCGTTCCTGTACGTAATGGGCGATTCGCGAGGCGAGGGCGTCGATATCCTGATCGTTGTCAAACACCGGAATGGCCACCGTATCCAGATGGCTGGTTTGCCCGGTGAGGGATTTTTGCATCTCGAAGCCGCTGATGTTGAGCTCAGCTTCTTTCACCAGACGCGACAGCACCGTGGCGTTAACCGTGTGAACATGCAACACGGCGTTGGCTTCCGGGAACAGACGATAGATCAGGGTGTGCAGCCCGGTCTCCGCCGAGGGCTTGCGGCCAGATGGCGCGCGGTTGGTGGCGATCTCCACCTGCAAAAAATCCTCTGTTGTGAGGCTGCCTTTGTCTTTTCCGGATTCACTGAGCCAGCACAGATGTTCGTCCTGACGCACCGACATATTGCCGCCGGTGGCAGGCGCCCAGCCTTTGGCCCCGATCCAGCGGCAGGCGTCGACCAGAGAGGTGAGTTGCGGGTTGTCTGTCATTGCCTTGTATCCTCCCGGACAGGAATATGAATAGCATATAGACGTCTAAGCGTCTTGATTGCCAAAGACTAACATCGTGTTATAGTGGCGGCAACATAAGTATTACAAGCAGGCACAACACAATGAGCACTAACGCATTGATTCCGCAGAGTAAGCTTCCTCAACTGGGGACAACTATCTTTACGCAGATGAGCGCCCTGGCGCAGCAGCACAATGCGATTAACCTTTCGCAGGGGTTCCCGGATTTTGACGGACCGTCATATTTGCAGGCGCGACTGGCGTACCACGTCGCACAGGGGGCGAATCAGTACGCGCCGATGACCGGCGTGCAGGCACTGCGGGAGGCCATTGCGGACAAAACGGCTGAGCTATATGGCCATAAGCCTGATGCAAATACTGACATCACGGTGACGGCAGGGGCTACCGAAGCGCTGTATGCGGCGATCACGGCGCTGGTCCGCACCGGCGATGAGGTGATCTGCTTTGACCCAAGCTACGACAGCTACGCGCCGGCGGTTGAACTCTCCGGCGGCGTGGTAAAACGGGTGGCGTTACAGCCACCGCATTTCCGTCCTGACTGGCAGGCGTTCGCTGCGCTGCTGAGTGACAAAACCCGCCTGGTGATCCTGAATACGCCGCATAATCCCTCGGCGACCGTGTGGCAGAAGGCCGATTTCGCCGCGCTGTGGCAGGCTATCGCCGAACGCGAGATTTATGTTCTGAGCGATGAAGTGTACGAGCACATCTGCTTTGCAGAGGAAGGGCACGCCAGCGTGCTGGCCCATCCGCAGCTTCGCGAGCGGGCTATCGCCGTGTCGTCATTCGGTAAAACCTATCATATGACCGGCTGGAAAGTGGGCTACTGCATCGCGCCGGCCGCCATTAGCGCGGAGCTGCGCAAAGTGCACCAGTACCTGACGTTTGCCGTGAATACGCCAGCCCAGCTGGCGCTGGCCGATATGCTGCGCGCTGAGCCTGGACATTATCGCGAATTACCGCATTTTTACCGCGAACGTCGGGATCTGTTTGTCTCTGCGCTCGGTAAAAGCCGTCTGGAGATTTTGCCTTCGGAAGGGACTTACTTCCTGCTGGCTGACTACAGCGCGGTTTCCGAGCTGGATGACGTCAGCTTCTGCCAGTGGCTGACCAAAGAGGTGGGTGTGGCGGCGATCCCGTTATCGGTATTTTGCGCCGATCCCTTCCCGCATAAGCTGATCCGTCTCTGCTTTGCTAAACAGGAATCGACGCTGCTGGCGGCGGCAGAACGTCTAAACGCGCTCTGATTATTTTACCGTCCAGGCTTCGGAGTATCGACGGTCTGCAAAGAGTTCCAGCAGGCCGTTGATTTGCCTGAGGCGCAGGACCTCGTCGTTGTCCATCCCCAGTTCCTGACTGATTTTCTCGTCATCCCAGCCAAGCTGGGCCAGCTCGCGGACGATGTCGGACATCGCACTAATCTGGTGACGACCCCGGGCACGATTATGGCGAATGGTGGCCGCCATCCGGTCGAACTTTTTCTGCCGTTCTTTACGCAGAAAGGTGACGGGCAGGTAGCCTTTAAGCTGGCGTTTTAACACCGCCCGGTTCGAACCCATTTCGTGGCGGTGAAAGCCGTCGACGATTTCATAATGTTGAGTATCGCTTTCCGTTACCACAATGGGCTGGGTGAAACCGTCCAGCTCCAGTGATTTGCAGAGCAGCCGTTTTTCCGGCGGCGCGACGTTATTGGGGTTGTAATCGTTCGCGGTGATATCGTCCTGTTTAATCCACAGCACGCAGTCGACAGGCTGCTCACGGAAAGGGCTATTTTCATGAATGGCCTGACGAAAGGCGTTGATGGCTTCAATGCGTTGGTCTTCGGGAAGAGACTGAAGATAACGTTTAATTTCCTGAATCAATCGTTGCTGCATAATATTCCCCACTCCTTGCGTTTTGACTTTATCCGTTCGCTGTAACGCTGATAATGCTTTGGTTTATTAGGACTGAATGAAAGCGCCCGACACCAGTAGTCATTATTGAGTAATACCTTACACACGCGTCGCCAGGACGGAATATCTTTCGCCCCGATATCGCCTTCCTGCGTGTCGGGAATATCGGCCATGCCTCTCTTCTGATACCAGTGCAAATAAATCGCGATTTTATTGCGGTAATGTTCCGCCGTCATTTGCGGCATGCTGTCGAGCAGCAGCAGGGCGTATTCACGCCAGCTGAGCGCGTCGGGTTTCAGAATTTTGCGGTGGCCATAAAAATGATTGTCCTGCCCGGCATAGACGCCACCGCAGTGAACGCCCGCCACCCGCTCGCACATCGCCGCCCAGCGCTCGGGCTCCACGACGTGATAGAGCCACAACCCCTGGCGCTGCTCGGGGCCGAAGGGTTCACAGATGCGCATATAGCGCGGGGGGACGCCCGCCTGGAACATCAGGTCGTAAAGCGGGTTATAGCATCCGCCCGTTTTGGCAAACCATGTCCAGATATCAGCGGTTTTCCAGTCATAAAGCGGATAGATATACCAGGCGTGGCCGCCAGGGGCGACGGTGGTCCAGGGTTTGTCATCGGCAAAACGCTGCTTTCGCGCATTGGCGATGGTCAAAAAACGGTTGTAGGATTCATCGGCGCGAATACCGACCATCATTGCCGCCGGGCGTCGTTGGGCATACCAGTCGGAAAAGGCGCGGACAAAGGCTTCAAACGTCATGCCAGGCTGGTAGAAATCGAAGTAAGCCGGATCGGTAATCGCCTCTGCAGGCGGCTGGCGCACCCACTGTTTCCCTGGCTCCCAGCATTGCCATTCTGGCTCGAATTGTGTCAGAGCATTTTGCGTGGTGAGGGGGAGCGCAACCCACCAGTATTGTTCAATAACGTCAGCGTATTGCACGAGCATATTATTTACATGCTGAATGGTATAGGTAAACTGCGCTTCCCAGTCGATAAAAAGCAGATGAATTTTTCTCCCCATTTTGCGGGCCTGACGGGCCGTTAAATGCAGCATAATGGTGGAATCTTTCCCACCTGAAAATGAAACACAAACTCTGGGTAGATTCTCAAGCGTCCATGTTATGCGGTCCTCCGCAGCCTCCAGGACATTTTGATTGAGCGGATACTTATACATTGACATAACCAATCTTCTCCCTGGATATAAATACCGGATGGGTGTCAATTAAGGTGTGAGGATAATAGTAGTGAAAAACAGGAGCAGGTAAATGAAAAAGAGAAAAGTTTTTATTATCTATAAATGAGGATTATCTGTTTATAAAAGAAAAAGGGCTGTGTGAACCCCAGCCCGAGGTGTTTAAATTTCCGCGACTTGTCCAATAAAGGTCGAGAAAATCGAGCTGTTAAGGGCAGAGCGGTTATAAATCATGAACACATCCACAGGGGGAAGCATGATGGGGGCGTGCAATCTTTTGAGCCGCATTACGTCTTTGTATTTTTCAAATAATACTTCGGGCAAATAACCAATGAGATGCGAGGCGCTAATCATGGCGAGGATCGTGTATACGGAATCGCAACGGAAACCAATGTTTTTCTCAGCATGTACCTTCGCCACTTGTGACTGGTAGTTCTTCACGCCAGCTTCCTCGCTGAGGAAAATCGTAAATTTCTCTTCCTGAAGTTCCTCCATCGTCACAACGTCCTTCATGCGCGGGTGATCCTGACTGCATACCATAACCATCGAATAGCTTGCATAAGGGACACACACCATGGAACGGTTGTTAACCGGCGCCATAGAAAAAATAAGATCCGCTTTCCGGTACGCCAGCAGGTCTTCTGCGGAATCAGCAGTCAGCAGCATATCGTGAAGCTCTATCTCGTAATTATGATGTCTCATCAAGAGCTTAAGCGGGGTAATCAGGTTTTCCGTCGTCAGGATTTGCGGACTGTAGACGATAAAATTCTTTTTAAGTGCAGACGCATTCATAATGTTGATTGTCTGCTCAAGCTGATTGAGGTTTTGCTCAAGATGATGGTGAAGATTGACACCCACCGTGGTGGGCGTAATTCCTTTCCCCGAACGGATAAACAGCGGATCGTTGAGCTGGTTACGCAGTCGCTGCAGCGATTGACTGACGGCTGACGGAGTAATGTACAGCGTTTCTGCTGCCTTGCTGATGCTAAGATGCTGGTAGATACATTCGAAAATGACCAGCAGGTTGAGATCGAATTTTTTAAGGTCGTAAAGGTTTGCCATGTTTCATCCTGAGTGAGCTGCGTTGCGTTATCACATCAATGATAACTATAGAACTAAGTTAACTATTTACCATCCGTGATAGTTAACTAACTTAATTGTTATTCAATGCGAACTTAATATATCACGAACGTAGATTAATGAAATAGAACTTCAATTATGATGAAGATATTTTTATCTTTAAAAACGCAAATAAAATTGAATAAAAATAGTGTCGTTTATATATCGACAAGTAAATATCACTCATTTCTATTTTTCACGCCGGATAAGAGGGCGTGCGTGAAAAGGACCGTTTGGTAAAACCTATCACAGCCATAGATACGATTACCCCTTTCGCGCATTGCTCTGGGTCAGTACGGGTGCTGTAATCAGGAGGCTGTTACGATCCTGATATAAAGGTAAGTAGAGCGCAACGCAACGCCAGTGTTACTGGCACTGAAAGTTCCTGTGGAAAGTTCAGGTATCAGGGCCGCCCACCAGGGCGGCCTTTTTACTTTCGGGCTTTTGTTTATTCAGTTCTTAACGTTGTCTTGATTGGGTTGTTAGGTTTGGCTGATTGATTTGATAAAGCATACGCATTAGCCCCGATGGATAAAGTTGGTTACCTTACATCTCAACGAAAACACGGAGGAAGTACAGATGTCTTTGATTAATACCAAAATTAAACCTTTCAAAAACCAGGCGTTCAAAAACGGTGAGTTCATTGAAGTCACTGAAAAAGATACCGAAGGCCGCTGGAGCGTGTTCTTCTTCTATCCTGCTGACTTCACCTTCGTTTGCCCGACTGAACTGGGTGACGTGGCAGATCACTACGACGAACTGCAGAAGCTGGGCGTAGATGTTTACTCAGTGTCTACCGACACCCACTTCACCCACAAAGCATGGCACAGCAGCTCTGAAACCATCGCCAAAATCAAATACGCGATGATCGGCGACCCGACTGGCGCCCTGACCCGTAACTTCGACAACATGCGTG